>OMAZ01000146.1_pt1 | contig 63074 bp, 66 predicted proteins | sample 1674131 | NCBI WGS metagenome assembly OMAZ01 (sample SAMEA103958147, study PRJEB25191) | human gut metagenome | biome: human-associated habitat [ENVO:00009003]; feature: intestine environment [ENVO:2100002]; material: feces | place: Germany | collected 2013/2015 | reverse complement strand
CGGCCCCGCTCCAGGCGTTTGGTGAAGAGGCACAGTCCGTCACTGTCAGCCCACAGCACTTTTATCTGGTCACCCCGGCGTCCGCGGAAGATGAACAGATGCCCGGAAAACGGGTCATCCTTCAGGACGTTCTGAACTTTTGAGGCCAGGCCGTTAAAGCCATTTCGCATATCGGTGATACCGGCAACCAGCCAGATACGCGAACCGGCAGGGAGAGATATCATCAGTGGCTGCTCCCTTTCATTTCGCGGATAAGTGTCTGTAATAACGCCGGTGTCAGTTCACCTTTCAGCCTGAGAGTTCCGGCCGGCAGAACCAGCTCGCAGCACAGACTGTCTGGCAGTGTATTTATCTGTTCAGGTATCTGCACTGGTGCCGGGATTTTATTATCCGGCTCCGGAGTTAACGTCACGGGAAGTAGCGATGTTTCATGTTCGCCGGGCGGTTGCAGGCCACCGTTACGCCAGAGATGCCGCCAGTTAAAGAGCAGGTTATCGTTAATTCCATTCTCTCGAGCTATTTGTGCGACACAGGCACCGGGTAAAAGAGTTTGCTGAACCAGTCTCCATTTAAACTCCGGTGAAAATCGGTTCCGGCGGGGTTTCTCTGCTTTCACAGGCTGAGTCACGGTCGGGGCTGAAGGGTATCGCCCCGGGAAAAGAGCCCGGGCCAGTTGCCCGCAGGAATATTCACCGGAAAGAGGCCAGTCAGTGAATACCTGGTGAAATCGCCTCACCAGAGAAAAAATGGCGGTTTTGCTGACACCGGTCTGCGCAGAAATGCGCGGGTACGACAGTGACTCGTCAAATCTCAGTTGTAGCACACGCAGGATCAATTCCGGATTATCTGCCAGTACCGCCTTTCGTGCATTCATCTTAAATGTCCTTTTACTGCGAAAATGGACATTAGTATCGGAAACAGGGAAGGGAGGCGAAAGACGGTTTAAATGATGCGCTTACCTCTGTTTGTCATTGGCGCTCGCCCTAAGATGGGGAAAACGACGCTATACAGCCAGATGGCAATCAACTGCGCAGTGCATGAGAAAAAGCCCGCTCTGATGTTCAGCCTTGAAATGCCCGGTGACCAGATACTGGAAAAACTGGTAGGGCAGAAGTCTGGTGTTAACCCGAATATTTTTTACCTTCCGGCGACAAATGACGCCGATGACGGCTATCAGGGTGATTACGATGGTGACTTCAACAGGGCGATCGAAACAGCCAATCGCTTGAGTGAAATCGACCTGCTTTACATCGACGACACGCCGGGATTATCTCTGGCTCAAATCGTCAGCGAAAGCCGTCGAATCAAGCGAGAAAAAGGATGTGTTGGGATGATTCTGGTCGATTACCTGACACTAATGACCGCTGAGAAGGCCGATCGTAACGACCTTGCTTACGGCATGATCACCAAAGGACTGAAGAACCTTGCCAAAGAGCTTGATTGCGTTGTTGTGCTTCTGACGCAGCTTAACCGCGCACTGGAAAGCCGAACCAATAAACGCCCATTACCAAGTGACTCACGAGATACAGGGCAGATTGAACAGGATTGCGATTATTGGGTTGGGATCCATCGGGAAGGTGCTTTTGATGACAGCGTTCCTCCTGGTGAAACCGAACTAATCCTTCGCCTCAATCGTCATGGCAATACCGGCACGGTGTATTGCATTCAGGCAAATGGCGCTATTTATGACACAGACCAACAGTCTGCTGAAATGCGCCGCCGTGAACGCGAGGAACCGCAGTCCAAGAAGAAAGGAGGATTCTGATGACCATCTACATCACTGAGCTAATAACAGGCCTGCTGGTAATCGCAGGCCTTTTTATTTGGGGGATAGGGAAGTCATGAAAAAGCTAACCTTTGAAATTCGATCTCCAGCACATCAGCAAAACGCTATTCACGCAGTACAGCAAATCCTTCCAGACCCAACCAAACCAATCGTAGTAACCATTCAGGAACGCAACCGCAGCTTAGACCAAAACAGGAAGCTATGGGCCTGCTTAGGTGACGTCTCTCGTCAGGTTGAATGGCATGGTCGCTGGCTGGATGCAGAAAGCTGGAAGTGTGTGTTTACCGCAGCATTAAAGCAGCAGGATGTTGTTCCTAACCTTGCCGGGAATGGCTTTGTGGTAATAGGCCAGTCAACCAGCAGGATGCGTGTAAGCGAATTTGCGGAGCTATTAGAGCTTATACAGGCATTCGGTACAGAGCGTGGCGTTAAGTGGTCAGACGAAGCTCGACTGGCTCTGGAGTGGAAAGCAAGATGGGGAGACAGGGCGGCATGAGACGACAGCGACGAAGCATCACCGACATAATCTGCGAAAACTGCAAATACCTTCCAACGAAACGCTCCAGAAATAAACGCAAGCCAATCCCAAAAGAATCTGACGTAAAAACCTTCAACTACACGGCTCACCTGTGGGATATCCGGTGGCTAAGACATCGTGCGAGGAAATGACAATGGATTATTCACAGTTAAGTGATTTTGAAATTAACGTGGCGGTATTCGAAGCCATTCATAACGGATCACCGGATTACAAAGAAGGTGAGAATGGCGATATGGTGCTTGTCTCATTTGAGGGAGACATTGTAAACGGAGACGCAGTTGAAGTAGAAGTTGAGCGCGGATCCTTTAACCCATGCGCAAACCCAGCAGACGCATGGCCGATTATTGAAAAATACAGGATTAGCATTATCAATCTCGATGAAGACGAGTGGGGTGCACGCGGTGTAGCCTACTGTAAATCTAAGCGAGCTATACATGAAAATCCCCTCCGCGCCGCCATGATTGTCTTTCTCATGATGCAGAGAATCCAATAATGCTTAGCCCATCCCAATCCATTCAATACCAGAAAGAAAGCGTCGAGCGGGCTTTAACGTGCGCTAACTGCGGTCAGAAGCTGCATGTGCTTGAAGTTCACGTGTGTGAGCACTGCTGCGCAGAACTGATGAGCGATCCGAATAGCTCAATGTACGAGGAAGAAGACGATGGCTAAACCAGCGCGAAGACGATGTAAAAACGATGAATGTCGGGAATGGTTTCACCCTGCATTCGCTAATCAGTGGTGGTGCTCTCCAGAGTGTGGAACCAAGATAGCACTCGAACGACGAAGCAAAGAACGCGAAAAAGCGGAAAAGGCAGCAGAGAAGAAACGACGACGAGAGGAGCAGAAACAGAAAGATAAACTTAAGATTCGAAAACTCGCCTTAAAGCCCCGCAGTTACTGGATTAAACAAGCCCAACAAGCTGTAAACGCCTTCATCAGAGAAAGAGACCGCGACTTACCATGTATCTCGTGCGGAACGCTCACGTCTGCTCAGTGGGATGCCGGACATTACAGGACAACTGCTGCGGCACCTCAACTCCGATTTGATGAACGCAATATTCACAAGCAATGCGTGGTGTGCAACCAGCACAAAAGCGGAAATCTCGTTCCGTATCGCGTCGAACTGATTAACCGCATCGGGCAGGAAGCAGTAGACGAAATCGAATCAAACCATAACCGCCATCGCTGGACTGTCGAAGAGTGCAGGACCATCAAGGCGGAGTATCAACAGAAACTTAAAAAACTGCGAAACAGCAGAAGTGAGGCTGCATGAATATCTACGAAAGAATTGATGGCAGCAAATACCGAAATATTTGGGTAGTTGGCGATCTGCACGGATGCTACACGAACCTGATGAACAAACTGGATACGATTGGATTCGACAACAAAAAAGACCTGCTTATCTCGGTGGGCGATTTGGTTGATCGTGGTGCAGAGAACGTTGAATGCCTGGAATTAATCACATTCCCCTGGTTCAGAGCTGTACGTGGAAACCATGAGCAAATGATGATTGATGGCTTATCAGAGCGTGGAAACGTTAATCACTGGCTGCTTAATGGCGGTGGCTGGTTCTTTAATCTCGATTACGACAAAGAAATTCTGGCTAAAGCTCTTGCCCATAAAGCAGATGAACTTCCGTTAATCATCGAACTGGTGAGCAAAGGTAAAAAATATGTCATTTGCCACGCCGATTATCCTTGTGATGAATACGAGCTTGGAAAGCCAGTTGATCATCAGCAGGTAATCTGGAACCGCGAACGAATCGGCAACTCACAAGACGGGATCGTGAAAGAAATCAAAGGCGCGGACACGTTCATCTTTGGTCATACGCCAGCAGTGAAACCACTCAAATTTGCCAACCAGATGTATATCGATACCGGCGCAGTGTTCTGCGGAAACCTCACATTGATTCAGGTACAGGGAGAAGGCGCATGAGACTCGAAAGCGTAGCTAAATTTCATTCGCCAAAAAGCCCGATGATGAGCGACTCACCACGGGCTACGGCTTCCGACTCTCTTTCCGGTACTGATGTGATGGCTGCTATGGGGATGGCGCAATCACAAGCCGGATTCGGAATGGCTGCATTCTGCGGTAAGCATGAACTCAGCCAGAACGACAAACAAAAGGCTATCAACTATCTGATGCAATTTGCACACAAGGTATCGGGGAAATACCGTGGTGTGGCAAAGCTTGAAGGAAATACTAAGGCAAAGGTACTGCAAGTGCTCGCAACATTCGCTTATGCGGATTATTGCCGTAGTGCCGCGACGCCGGGGGCAAGATGCAGAGATTGCCACGGTACAGGCCGTGCGGTTGATATAGCCAAAACGGAGCAGTGGGGGAGAGTTGTTGAGAAAGAGTGCGGAAGATGCAAAGGTGTCGGCTATTCAAGAATGCCAGCAAGCGCCGCATATCGCGCTGTAACGATGCTAATCCCAAACCTTACTCAACCCACCTGGTCACGCACTGTTAAGCCTCTGTATGACGCTCTGGTGGTGCAATGCCACAAAGAAGAGTCAATCGCAGACAACATTTTGAATGCGGTCACACGTTAGCAGCATGATTTCCACGGATGGCAACATATTAACGGCATGATATTGACTTTTTGAATAAAGTTGGGTAAATTTGACTCAATGATGGATAAATGCACTCGTTAAATAAAGCCCTGAGTTAATAGCTCGGGGCTTTTTGCGTTTTAATCACGACCTTTCTGAAAGCACATCAAACCAAATACCAGACAGACAAAAATAATCACCTTATCCGCTGTGGCTACGGTGCGGTGTGCTTTGCATAAAAGAAAACCAGCGCAATGGCTGGCTTCGTGAAAGCGGGTGGCAAGAGGTTGCGCTAACAACCTCCTGCCGTTTTGCCCTTATTCCTAATTAAATAGAGCAAATCCCCTTATTGGGGCTAAGACATGAAGATGCCAGAAAAACATGACCTGTTAGCCGCCATTCTCGCGGCAAAGGAACAAGGCATCGGGGCAATCCTTGCGTTTGCAATGGCGTACCTTCGCGGCAGATATAATGGCGGTGCGTTTACAAAAACAGTAATCGACGCAACGATGTGCGCCATTATCGCCTGGTTCATTCGTGACCTTCTCGACTTCGCCGGACTAAGTAGCAACCTCGCTTATATAACGAGCGTGTTCATCGGCTACATCGGTACTGACTCGATTGGTTCGCTTATCAAACGCTTCGCTGCTAAAAAAGCCGGAGTAGAAGATGGTGGAAATCAATAATCAACGTAAGGCGTTCCTCGATATGCTGGCGTGGTCAGAGGGAACTGATAACGGACGGCAGAAAACCAGAAATCATGGTTATGACGTCATTGTTGGCGGAGAGCTATTTACTGATTACTCCGATCACCCTCGCAAACTTGTCACGCTAAACCCCAAACTCAAATCAACAGCCGCCGGACGCTACCAGCTTCTTTCCCGTTGGTGGGATGCCTACCGCAAGCAGCTTGGCCTGAAAGACTTCTCTCCGAAAAGCCAGGACGCTGTGGCACTGCAACAGATTAAAGAGCGTGGCGCTTTACCGATGATTGACCGCGGTGATATTCGTCAGGCTATCGACCGTTGCAGCAATATCTGGGCTTCACTGCCGGGCGCTGGCTATGGCCAGTTCGAGCATAAGGCTGACAGCCTGATTGCAAAATTCAAAGAAGTTGGCGGAACGGTCAGAGAGATTGAGGTATGAGCAGAGTAACCGCGATTATCTCAGCGCTGGTTATCTGCATCATCGTTTGCCTGTCATGGGCTGTTAATCATTACCGTGATAACGCCATCGCCTACAAAGAACAGCGCGATAACAAGGCCAGTGAACTGGAGAAGGCGAACGCCACCATCGCTGACATGCGGAAGCGTCAACGTGATGTAGCAGAACTCGACGCAAGATACACAAAGGAGCTTGCTGATGCTAACGCGACTATCGAAAGTCTCCGTGCTGATGTTTCTGCTGGGCGTAAGCGCCTGCAAGTCGCCGCCACCTGTGCAAAGTCAACGACCGGAGCCAGCGGCATGGGCGATGGAGAAAGCCCAGGACTTACAGCAGATGCTGAACTCAATTATTACCGTCTCCGAAGTGGAATCGACAAGATAACCGCACAGGTCAACTACCTGCAGGAATACATCAGGGCGCAATGCCTGAAATAATTTTTTTGCAAATCACAAAGTCCATTTAATGAGCCTCGCGATGCGGGGCTTTTTTATGTCCGCAGTAAATGCGCATCTCACGCGCATATTCACGAGAGCCTTTCAGTAAGCGAGCCTGAGAAATGCCGTTATAGGTGGCGACCTCTCTCGGGCGGCTTTTCTGTGAGACAGGCTCACTTTCTAAAAGGTAAAGACGCTATGAATAATCATTCAGTTATTCCAGCCTTCGACTTCCGAGAAATGGTGCAAGCCAAAAACGGAGAGGTCGTTACCACATCCAGAAAAATTGCCAAGTACTTCGGCAAGCGACACGGTGATGTTCTCAGGAAAATCGAGCAGGTTAAGGCTGATTGCTCGCGTGAGTTTAGCCAACGCAATTTTGCGTCGGCTGATTATATCGATGAGCAGGGCAAGGTTCGCCCGATGTACAGCCTGACGAAAGATGGCTGGATCATGGTTGTGATGGGGTTCACCGGGAAAGCTGCTGCGGCAATCAAGGAGAGCTATATCGCAGCATTCAACTGGATGGCAGAGCAACTGAGCCGCCGCATGGCAATTGGCGAAGAAATGCAGCACCGCTACGCCATCAAAGAAACACGCTCAAAGCTGAAAGGTACGATCGGCAGTCGGTTAATGAACGAACGGAAGAAAGAGAAGCGTGTCCTGGCTGTCGAGCATGAATACATCTTGCAGGTGACACAGCCTGAACTGCTGATTAATTGAAGATGTCATTACAAAGCCTATCTACGGGTGGGCTTGATAATGTCACAACGAGGTAAGGACTATGGCAAAACCGGACTGGGGAGCACTGCAACACCAGTTCCTCGCCGAGCATGCCAAAACAGGAATATCCCCGAAAGACTGGTGCGCAGCGCAGGGACTGAATTATTCATCTGCGAAACGCTATATCAAAGTAACGACTTACGGTGCGAATTCGCAAAAAAAAAGTGCGAACAAATCTGCGAATTCGCAGAAGGAGAAAGGCGAGGTCAGTAAAAACGGGGAGGTGAAAAAACACCAGCCCGACACAGGCGCCCACTCAAAATCTCCAGAAACGAAACCGATACGCGGATCGCGCACCGCACCGCCGACGAACGCCTTCCAACCTGGCAACCAGAACGCATTAAAGCACGGTGGCTACGGCCGCCGGATGCTGCTATCTGACGCCATCACCGAAGATGCCCAGATGCTCACGCTCGACGATGAGCTTTTCTGGCTGCGAGCGGCGAGCCTGACAGCGGCAGAGAATATCGGGCGCTGGCAGACAGAGCTGGAGACAGCCGCCAGCGAGCAGGCCAAAGATCTGCACGACCTCATCTCTCAGGCGCAGAAAGCCATGCATCGCAACACTGCGCGCATTGAGTCGCTGGAGTACACCAAGGCGGCGATTATCAAGCAGCGCGTTGATGCCGCCTACCGCGAAGCCGCGACCGAAAAGGTTGAGCTCGAAATTGATGTACTGAAAGACGGCGACAAGGATAACGCGATCGTCGTGCATAACTCGCTGCCAATACCGGGAAGATAAATCATGGCCGACATTTACCTACCCACGCTACACAACGGGCAGTTAACGGTCTGGTCTGATTCCTGGGATCACCAGTTGAATGCGGTTCGCTGTGGTCGACGCTGGGGGAAAACCTTCATGCTGTCGAGCGCTGCGGTGACCTACGCAACGTCGCAGTTCCGGCGCCCGGGCATGGACATCGAGCTGGGCGGTCGGGTCGGTATCTTCACTGCCGAGTATCGCCAGTACCAGGAGATCTACGACAAGCTGGAAGAAATCCTGTTGCCGCTGAAAAAGAGTTTCAGCCGGCAGGAAAAGCGCCTGCTGCTGAAGAACGGCGGGAAGATTGACTTCTGGGTCACCAACGACAACAAACTGGCCGGTCGTGGTCGTGAGTACGAAATTATCCTGATCGATGAGGCGGCTTTTACCAAGTCGCCTGAAATGCTGAAGGAAATCTGGCCGAAGTCGATTAAGCCGACGCTACTGACGACAAAAGGCCGGGCCTACGTATTCTCAACGCCTGACGGTGTGGATGAAGAAAACTTCTTCTATGCCATCTGCCATAACAAAGACCTCGGATTCCATGAGCATTACGCGCCGACGTCATCAAACCCCTTCGTTCCTCCCGAGGAGCTGGAGAAAGAGCGACAGAACAACGATCCTCGCGTTTTCCGGCAGGAGTTCCTGGCCGAGTTCGTCGACTGGTCCGCTGCGTCGCTGTTCGACGTCCGCAAATGGTTCGAGGGTGAAAACCAGGATCAGCCTGTCGATTACCCTGAGATGTGCCAGGCCGTTTTCGCTGTCATGGATACCGCCGTTAAGGGCGGTACTGATCACGACGGCACGGCGGTGGTTTACTACGCCGTAGACACCCGGCCCGGAATTCAGCGCCTGACCATTCTTGACTGGGATGTGGTGCAGATCGACGGCGCGCTGCTGGAAGAGTGGATTCCGTCCGTTTTCACCCGGCTGAATGAGCTATCCGGCCAGTGCGTCGCTGTAAATGGCAGCCTCGGCGTTTTCATTGAAGATGCCAGTATGGGCAGCATCCTTCTGCAGAAAGGCGAGAGCCTGGGATGGCCGGTCAACAAAATTGAATCCGCCCTGACCAGCAAAGGGAAGGACGAGCGCGCCATTATGGCCTCTGGGTATCACTACCGCGGGCTGGCGAAAATATCCCGATACGCCTACGAGAAGACGGCAGTCTTCAAGGGCGAAACAGCAAACCATCTGCATAAGCAGGTATCACGATTCCACCTTGCCGATAAGAACGCGCACAAGCGCGCCGACGATTTGCTGGATGATTACACCTACGGGCTGATCATCGCGTTCGGTAGCGGCGACGCACTCTAGCGAGAAAACCAATGAACGAAGATGATATCGCAATCGGCAGTTGCTCGCCGGAGCTGATCACGCTCCTGGACAGCGATGACATTCAGCCGGGTATGTCGGCTGGCTATCAGACCTGCAAAACGATTTACCTCTTCCACCCGTTGGGCGGGAAAATGGTAGATCGCCCGATCAAGATGGCGATGAACGAATCGCGCACGGTTCACATTTCGCAGGCGTATGGCATTGAGCAGCGTCTCCGCGATGCATTTGAGCGGGAATGGAAAGCGCTGGGCGCCGATAAGCACATCGCTAATGCGGCGCGCATCTCTCGCATTTACGGTGTTTCGGCGATCGCAATGCTGGTTGATAACCAGGAGCCGTCCTCGGCGGTGGACTACCGCACGCTGTATAAGCACAACGTGACATTCAACATTCTCGACCCGCTGAACACCGCGGGGAGCATCGTTCTGAACCAGGACCCGAATGCGCAGGACTTTCAGAAGGTCGACGGGATCAGAGTGGCGGGCAAGCCGTATCACAAATCCCGCTGTGTTGTGCAACAGAACGAGGACCCGATTTATCTGGCCTATAACTCTGCTGCCTTTGGCTTTACCGGTCGCAGCGTTTACCAGCGCGCTCTGTTCCCGCTGAAATCCTTCATCCAGACCATGCGCACCGATGACATGGTTTCCGTGAAGGGTGGCTTGCTGGTAACGAAGATTCAGGGACCGAGCTCAGTCGTCAACAACATGATGCAAAAGCTCAGCGGCATCAAACGAATGATGCTGAAGCGAGGGAAGACAGGCGAAGTCCTGCAGATCGGCGCAAATGACAGCATCGAATCCATCGACCTGAGCAACCTGGAAAAGCCGCTCGACTCCTCCCGGAATCACATTCTGGAGAATATCGCTGCGGCAGCTGACATGCCGGCTATCATTCTGAACTCGGAAACATTCGCCCAGGGCTTCGGCGAGGGGACGGAAGACGCTCGATCTGTTGCAGTCTACATCGACAACATCCGCGAGTGGCTTGAGCCGCTGTATGACTATTTCATCCGTATTTGCCAGTATCGCGCCTGGAGCATTGAGTTTTTCAATTCTCTGCGTGCTGACTTTCCGGAGCTGAAAAACACCTACAGCCTGTACTTCTCCTCATGGATTAACAACTTCGAATATCGCTGGCCGTCATCCCTGAAAGAGCCGGAAAGCGAAAAAGTGAAGGTCGACGAAATCCGCTTTAAGGCCATCGTCAGCATGCTGGAAGTCCTTCTCCCGCAGGTCAACACGGATGATGAGAACCGCGCTCTTCTTATCGAGTGGGCGCAGACCAACGCGAACGCTAACGAAAGCCTGTTCCCGCAGCGGCTCGATCTCGATATCGACTCTCTAAAGGCTAATCGGCCTGAACAGCCACGGGATGAAGAGCCCGGCGGCGAGATGATGCTATGAAGACTTTCACGCGCACCGTACGCGAGGCGGTGAAGTTCTTTCTGCGCAATGGCTACACTTCGCGGCAGGAGCTGGAGCAATGGCAGGCCATTATCCGGCAGGCAGCCGAAAGCGAAACCGATGACGACTACATGAGCATGGTGTCGGATCGGTTGCGTAAGACCTATGACCTGCAGGTGAGCAAGGCTGGAGCGCTGGAGCGCCACAAGGGGCTTTCACGCTTCACGCTGAACTACATGGAGCCGAAGTTACGCAGCGAGCTGGATCGCCGCATCCTGGCCAGCGCTGACCTGATAAAGCTGAATCGCAAGAAAGCCATCGACACTACTCTGTCGCGGTTTAGCGGATGGGCCAGCAGCATTCCCTCAGCAGACAGCATTGCGCTGACCGGCATTCAGGGAACGATGCGGGAGACGGCGGCGCACATTCAGAAGGCCGCAGAGAAGGTGGACTATGAAGCGCGCCGCGTGATGATTGACCAGAGCCATAAGCTGATCGCCAATATCGACAACATCATCGCGACGGGAAACAACGCGATTGCTGCCGAGTGGCATAGCCACTGGCGCCAGCCAGGGTACGACTACCGGGAAGATCACAAGGAGAGGGACAAGCTGATCTATCTCATCCGCGGGAACTGGGCGCAGAAAAATGGCTATGTCAAAGCTGGCCCTGCCGGCTATCTCGACGAAATTACGCAGCCTGGCGAAGAGGTTTTCTGTCGGTGCTACGTCACCTATCTGTACAACCTCCGCAGCATTCCCGAGGACATGCTGACCCAGAAGGGCCGCAAGTTCCTGGAGTCCATGAAAGCAGCATAGGAGCATTAAAACGTGGCTATTTTTGGCAGCGGGATAATGTTCCGTCAGGGGAAGTTCGTCTTCCTGATCCAGCGCTCGGATGATGGCACATGGTGCCAGCCGGGCGGGACGATAGAGCCGGGAGAGTTAGCCATAGACGCCGCACGGCGCGAGGTGCTGGAGGAAACAGGCTATCAGTACGATGGCCCGCTGACGCCGCACAGCGTACATGGTGACTACCTGACCTACCGCGCCGACGTGCCGGAGCAATTCGAAGCGAAGATAAACGACGAATCGCTGGCCGCCGGATGGTTCCATATTGACGATCTGCCAAAGCCGCTTCATCAGCCATTCGCTGAAATGCTGGCGCAGCAGGCGCTCAACGAAACCGACGTGGCCGCGCTCATCGCTGACGGAACGCTCAGCAGCCCGCAATATTTTTACAACATGTGGATGTTCGCCATCCGGGTGACCGGAACAGGGGTTACCTGGCGATCTGCAGATCAGGAGATGACGTTCCGTAACCCGGACGACTATCTCACCCCTGAATTTCTCCAGCGGGTAGCTGGCGTACCACTTATCTGGCTTCACCCCGAAAAAAGAACACTTGATAGCGACGAGTTCTCAAAGCGCGTTATTGGCACCCTGACAAATGCCTGGGTTGCCGATAAGGGCGAAGTGTGGGCCGTTGCGCGTGTGTACGACGCCGAAGCTGCTGAAATTATGGCAACAAGGCAATTAAGCACCTCGCCAACTGTGAAGTTCTCAGAGGTTGCTAAATCAATCATTGTCGACGGTCAGCCTCTACTGGTGGAGCCATCCCCCGAGCTGCTCGACCACGTTGCAATTTGTGAACAGGGCGTGTGGGACAAGCTCCTTGCCCCTACCGGTGTTAAATCTGATTCCATTCCTGAAGAGGCTGAAAAGATGGACGAGGAAAAAATCGTAGCGCTGATTAATAAGGCGATCGATGCGCGTTTGGCTAAGGCCGACGAAGAGAAGGAAGCGAAAGCCAAGGCTGACGCCGAAGAGGCCGCCAAGAAAGAAAAGGCTGACGCAGAAGACAAAGAAGCGGAAGAGGCGAAAGCTAAAGCCGACGCGGAAGAGAAAGCCGCGAAGGAAAAAGCTGATGCTGAAGCCAAAGAAAAGGCGGATGCCGAAGAGGCTGAGAAAATGGCAAAAGAAAAAGCCGACTCTCAAATCCTCCAGGAAATTGCTGAGCTTCGCTCCCGCATTCCTACCGAACTGAGCGACGAAGAGCGCAACGAAGTTGCAGAAGCGCAGGTGAAAGCCGATAGCGTCTTCTCCAGCTTTGGCAAACGCGCCCCGATCCCGCTGTCCGGTGAAAAACCGATGGCGTATCGCCGCCGTCTGATGATTCAACTGCAGGAGCATTCTCCGGACTACAAAGCCGTCGATCTCTCTGCCATCGCTGATTCTCAACTGCTGAGCACTGCCGAAAAGCATATCTACGCTGATGCGCAGAAGGCGGCCAGCCTGTCAGTTGGTCCCGGTATGCTGCGCGAGATTAAGCGCGCCGATGCAACCGGTCGCCAGATCAGCACCTTTGAAGGCGATCCCGCCGTCACCTGGGCGCCGTTCCAGTCTGGCAAGCGTCAGGTCACCAGTTTTAACAACCAGGCTTAACGGGAGCTCTGAAGCATGGCTAATTTATCTCTTAACCCGATGGCGACCACGAATGCCGCTGGTTCCTTCGGTGTGCAGTCTGATGGCTTCATTCAGGGCGTTGCTCTGGATGATCCGGCAAATCGCTTTAACCTGGCGTCCGGCACTGTCGCCTCCACCGAAACCAAACCGCTGTGGGGTGGACTGCCGGTTGCCGAGTTGCTGCCCGGCGTGAACTCCAGTCCTCGCGGGTCGACTATTCGTCGCGCTGTGTCACTGGCTGAACTCGAAGGCTTCACCGTCTTCAACCAGGCTCACAACGGGCTTACCACTCCGCAATCACCGGTTCCGCTGTATGCGTCCGGCATGAGCGTTTCATTCTATCGCCTTGGCTCCAACATGCGCGTTCCGCTGAAAGCTTCAGCGCAGGTGGTCGCACTGGGAACCGCTGGCGCATCGGTGAAAACGCCACTGGCGTGGGACTTCGTCAATAACCAGGTCACCACCGCAGCCGCGGCGGCTTTTGCCGGTACAGACATTGCCACCACTGCCGTGACCTACTCGAACGGCGTAGCCACCGCCACCACCGCCTCCGCGCATGGGCTGACTGCTGGCCAGTACGTGAAGATCAGCGGCGTAGATCCGGCGGCCTATAACGGCACCGTCGTTGTGCTGACCGTTCCGAGTGCGACAACCTTCACCTATGCGCCTGCCAGCGCGCCGGGCGGCTCAGCAACTACGCAGGGCAATATCGGTGCTGTGGCTCAGGCAGACATCACCCTGCCGGTGAAAGTCATCTCCATCAAGAGCGGGAACTCTAAAACTGTCAGCTATGACAGCGCTACAGGCTTCCTTACCTGGAACAACACCGACAGCTGCGCGCTGGTCTTACTTTAATCGGGAGCTTTAAATGGCTGCAATTACCCCCAGCTACACCATCGTCAACCCGTCGTACATTGCGCCGGAGTTGATCATTGGTTACCAGCAGGCGTCCGGTGCGTTCGAAACCATCGCCAGCGGTAACCCGCAGGTCCGCCTTGGCGTAGGCGACCAGTACGTTTATATGCGCCGCCTGGATATTCGTACCCAGGTAACCTCCAGCCAGTCCGGCAACGCCAACCAGCTGCCGAGCGTGGCGCTCGAGGCGCGCATGATCTCCACTCCAACCTACCTGTTCCGCTGCCGTGGTATCTACGATCACCACGACACCGCGGCGGCCGGTAACTGGAACGTGGCTCTGCCAGAAGCTCAGCGTCTCGGCATGCGTCAGGGCATCTTCCAGCAGTTGCGCTCTGCGCTGCTGTACGGCATGAACCCGGCAGGCGGCGAAGGTCTGCTGAACACCGCAGGCGCGACCACCGAAACCCTGCCGCCGGACAGCAACAGCAACACCACTGTGCTGACCTACGACCATGGACAGATGGCTGTCTATCTGCTGGGCCATGTACAGGCCGCGCTGACCCGCACCATGCAACTGGGTCGCCAGCAGCGTGTTGTTATCCTCGGTCCGCAGCGAGTGCTGGGCGCGATGGAGATTCAGCAGATCGTTCAGCTGACATCTTATCAGCGTCCTGGCGGCGGTACTGATACCGTCGGCGGCACCGTGAAAGAGGTTCTCCGTGGCGCGAATGTTCAGGTTGACTGGGTGTACGACGACACGCTGATCGGCGCCGGTGCCGGCGGTACTGACGCGGTGGTTATCACCGTCCCGGAAGTGGAAGTGCCGATGGCCAACTCCACCGTGAACACCAACGAATTCGCCAAACTGAGCCCGTCTCTGGCGGCGAACGCCCTGATGTTCACCGACATGGCGGCACCGATGGAAATCCCGACGCCAATCCCCGGGGGCGCTATCGACGTGCTGTCAGAAATGCGCTCTACGGCTGGCTGGGCAGTCCGTCCGGAAGCTATCACCATCCTGTCGATGAAATACAGCGACTAAAACTCGAAATTGAGAAGTGCTTAAGCCTCTGCATGGTTCGCTGTGCAGGGGCTTTTTTACGAAGGGTAAACAATGAAACTGTACATCGCCAACACTACCAAGCAGCGCCACATCTTCACTTTCCGCCAGCTGGAAACCGGGCGCCTTCGCCAGATCCCCATTGAGCACGGCTCACAGATGCTGGTTCTGGATGGCTCGACCGAAGAAGTCGAAGCGGTTATTCAGCATCATCAGGTTTACGGTCTGGTTGACTCAACCAAAATCGACCAGAGCCAGGCATTTGTCGGCCTGTGCTACAGCATCAACAAACCCGTTTCCGCCAGCGTTATTGAGAAAACCATTCGCGATAACGATGGTCATCTGACCCGAGGGGCTCATAACCGCCGGCAGGCATCCGTCGCCGCGCTGGATAACACACTGCGCGAAAGCGGTATCGGCTACGAAGGTGACATGGAATTCAGCGCAGAGCAGGCCAAGGGGCGCGATGACCATTCAGACGACCCGACCATCAACGAAAAAATTGTCACGCCGAAAGCCGGGAGCAAGAAGAAATGACCACCAGTCTGTCGGGATTCATCGAATTCGTTCGATCTGATATGGGAATCACCCCCGACCAGGTTCCCGACGACTCGCCGTCTTTTTCTCTCGCCTATGGCGGCGCCATTGAATGGGTTAACCCGGACATCGCGTGCGTTATGCCTAACATGTACAGCATCGCGGTTTATAACCTTGGGGCATCGTTTCTCATCAATTACGGGACAGAGGCTGTGTTTGCTGAGTTCCGTAAACAATATGGGCTGAATGACTTCAAAGCCGGGGTTATCACGGGAGCCGGGGATAACTCTACCAGCGCACAGCGCCTGGTCCCTGATTTCTTCAAAGACCTGTCGCTGGCAGATCTGCAGATGCTACAGGACCCGTGGGGCCGTCGCTACCTGATGATCGCTCAGCAGTTCGGTAGCCTGTGGGGCTTGTCATGATCACCTTTCATCTGGGCGTTATCGATATCCCCTACGAGGACGAGGACACCACGACGGGGAGCGTAGCGGAAGAGCTGGAAGCGAGGTATCAGATTATGCAGACGTTCTTTGACCGCTACGGGAACGACATCGCTGAGCTGATGAGCAAAGACCTGGCCGCAGCGCTTGAAAACATGTTCGCTGGCGCGCCGCCGGCAAAAGACCCGCTCGCTGAGTCAATGTCCAAAGTTCACGATCTCTTTGTCGGATTCCTCGATAACACCGAGATGAACGGCCTCCCTGGCGTACCAACGCGCCGCGCGCTTGAGGGTATATCGAAGCGCTTTAAAGGCAAAAAGGGGCCGCCGCGCCCTTCGTTCATTGACACAGGAACCTATCAGGCAGCTATGCGCGCCTGGGTAAGCGGGGTGCTGAATGCCTTCCCTGAGTGAGTTACAGAACGCCAAAACAGAGCTTAACGCTACCCTGACGCAGGGGCTGGATGATCTGAGCCGGTTCCAGGTGGTGACGTTCACGAAGTACATCAGAAAGGTACTTCCGCTCGATGGCTTCGTGTTCTGGGTGAAAGCCTCGGTCCTGTCAGACGATCCGAACAATGAGCCGGATACGGTAGATGTGAAAGGTTATTTGCACCTGACGACCGAAACCATTCAGGACGACGAGCAACTGTACGACCGCAACGTGGTGACGTTCACCGCGCAGGCGGACATCGACCCGTTTAACGACATCGGGTCAGAGGTGCTGTACATCGGCGAGTTTTTTGGCGTGCAGTTCTCGTTCTCCCGGCGTACCGGGCTTAATGAACCGGCGAACCTGTACCACTATACTGGAGAGGCTATTTTTCCGCACATGCGGTCGCAGATCATCAACTCTGCGGATGACATAGACCTCTCTGACGTGGTGGTGTCGAGCTCGTTGCCTATCTGGTTGGCCCTGAATCAGTACATGCCGATGTTCCCGGCGATGCTCTCAACGCAGAACCTTTCGCCGCCCTATGCGACAGTGAAATGCAGTAACACGTCACCGATCGCCGGCGCGTTCTATCTGGACGAGAAGCAAAACCAGTATCAGCTGGTATCGGAAGATGTGACGCTTTCGGTCACCGGCCTGCGTAACGCCAGCATTGAAGACTTTGTGCGGTATGTGCAGGACTACACGACCGGCGATGCCCCGGAGATGGGGATCATGAATATTCCCGTCGTGCAGGATGAGCGAGTCACTCAGAACGAGCTCAACATCATCGCCATGCGTAAGACCATCAAATTTAAAATCAATTATTACCAGCAACGGATGCGTAACTTAGCGCGCCAGCTGATCACGTCTGCAATTCCGTCCATTGACCCGGAGAAATAAGTAAATGGCAATTGTTAATATTAACGTGTCGGTGACGAATCCGCCGAAGCCCTCGCAGTTGTTAAAGTCCGGGGCGATGATTTCTATGGGCGGCACGACGCTGAATGCCGGTGAATATCAGCTGCTGACCAGTGAAACCGACCTGGCCGACATTCTCGCACCGGCGAAAACCATCTCGACGCTCGCCTGGGCTACTGGCGTGGTAACGGTCACGCTGGCTGCCGCTCACGGATGGACTAACGGTTCACAGGTCCCGGTGATCATCTCCGGCGCGACTCCGGCGGGGTACAATGGCGCCTATACCGCTACGGTGACAGGTGCCAACACCTTCACCTATCCGCTGACGGCCAACCCAGGAACCGCAACGGCAATGGGAACGGTAAAAACGGTAGTGCAGACCGAAATTTCCCAGATGAATACTTCGTTCTGGTCCCAGGGCAAAACGCGGGCTGTTTATGTGCTGGAACTGGGCGATGTGTCCATGAAGGAAGCTGTAGCAGTGCTGAAAACCTTCATTGCTGAAGACGTCTCCCTGGGTAACACCTACCAGAAGTTTTTATCCTATCTGGTGCCGCGCGAATGGGATTCGGTCGATGAATTTAAAACCCTGACCAGCCTCTATACTTCGCCGGGAAGTCTGGTTTACTTCTTTGTCACCACAACGATCGCGACCTATGAAGCGTGGACAGCGACGAAAAACAAAACTGTCTTTGCTGGCGTCGAGGCTCCGGATATTCCGGCTAGCGAGTTTTCCATGGCCGGCCCGTTCCAGTCATCCCTGGCAAACGACCCGGGGTCGAGCAACATGGTGCCGCCGATGTCGTACCGCTTTATGTACGGCCTGACTGAGTATCCGCTGGAAGGCAACAGCGCACTGCTGAAATCTCTTCAGGACAGCAACATCAACTACATCGGTACCGGCGCCGAAGGTGGTCTCAGTAACAAAGTGCTGTTCACCGGCCGCATGCTCGACGGTAACCCGTTCAACTACTGGTATTCGGTGGCGTGGACGGCGATCAACCTTGAGCTCGACCTGGCGAATGAAATCATCAACGGCTCCAACACGACCGTTAACCCGCTGTACTACGAGCAGAAGGGCATTGACCGCCTGCAGCGTCGCGCTCTGAAAACCATGCGTAATGGCATCAGCTACGGGCTGATCCTCGGTCGCGTCATCGACACGCAACTGACGCAGGAAGATTTCAACACCGAGTATGACAAAGGCACTTACGCCGGCAACGCCGTGATCAACGCCGTGCCGTTCAGTAACTACAACAGCCTGAACCCCTCCGATTACCAGGAAGGCAAATATAACGGGCTGAGCGCCGTCATGACGCCGCGCCGCGGCTTCGAATCCATCACGTTTAACGTGAACGTAACGAACTTTGTAGGGGCGTAAAAAATGGCGAACCCATTAGTACCGCAGGGCTTTCTTAACCGCGTACGCGGGGCTCTTTCCGTCACGGATACACCGGCGCTGAACGTTTCGGCGTCGTACCTGGCAAAGGACGGCATTAGCCTGCGTCCGGATGGCCCAGCGACCGACATCATCCCTACGATGACCGGCACCGTCGGCAGCCAGGCGCCGTATCAGCAGGTAACGCTGACCGTGCATCTCCTGAAAACGCAGGGGCTGGGCGAAAGCTACCGGCAGCGCTTTTTAACCGACACGTCGCTGGGTGAAATCGTGGTGACGCCGGATGCAACGACGTTCGGCAATATCACGCTGCTCAACTGCTACCTGGTCAACTTCAACGAGCTGGCTTTCAGCGGGATGGACCCGGCTTTTGTGGTAACCATCAGCGGCTACATGGTCACTAACGACAACATGTGGGTGTAATGCATGAAAATCGACAAGAAACTGAATCTGGTCACCAGCGTTACCCGCGATGACGGCTCGATCGTTTACCTGCATGTGACGCCATTCCCCTATGAGGTGGTGGAAGAACACTGCATCCTGCTGGGGAACCTGTTCACAAAATTCATCTCGCAGGTGGGTGGTCTTGGCGCCGCCAGAATCGCCGCGATGATGCTGAGGCAGAGCCTGAAAGCGGAAATCGATAACGGTCGGGCAGGCCCGAACATCGTAGATGAAATTCAGCGACTGACGGTCGTTATCCATAACGTCGGCGGCCAGTGGAAAACCACACCCCTTGAGGTGGCATTTAATCAGGGGATTATCGACCCTGATGAGTATCGTGAGATCGAAGGCGAAGTGGTTTTTTTTATGGTTTCCTCTGCTATTCAGAAGGCAAACCTGATCGCACCGACCGTGGGAACGGTGATCAAAATGTACGATGGGCAACTAACCTCATCGAGCGTTACGGCGTTCCGCGATTCGTTGCAGACGTCGAAGCCGGTTACCGATACCCCGACCCAGAATGCCCCGCCGGAAACGTCATTTATACCCTCTTAGACTGGGCGTCTAATGAGGGCTTCTGGCAGGTGATAAGGGAGATCACCGGCGAGGAGTATGCCAGCCCGGCGCAGTACCGGCAGCGCTACCTTCTCGCCGCGCTCAAAGAAAGAGGTTTCTTCAATGGTAGCTAAGTCGATCGTCGACATTGACGTAAATGACGACAAGTTTGTCGCGTTTATGGAAAGGTTTCGCGAGTACCAGAGCGCGCTGGATGATTTACCGGAAGCCTGGCGGGTAGCTGCCGTTGGTATTGGCGAAAGCAGCAAGCAGACCGAAAAAGCCAAAGGTGAGGCGAAGGAGTTAGGCGCGGAGTTTAATGCCGTGGCCGAGGCCATCCTGACCATCAACAGCGGTATCGATCGGCTCAATGCCAACCTGGAAGACTCGAAGAAAAAGCAGGACGAATTCAACAAAAGCACTCGCTCTGCGAAGGGCTTCCTTAGCGATGCGACGAAAGACGCTAAATCGCTGGCAGGGCACATCAAGGAAGCGACGGCCAGCCTTCTGTCCTGGGGTGGTATTGTCGGGATATTTACCGGCGTCCTTGGCGTTGGCGGCCTGTTTGGCATCAACCGGCTGGCGGCCACCACCGGCGCCCAGCGGTTTACTTCTCTCGGGCTCGGGACGAGCATCGGCGCGCTGGATTCCACCGCCATAAACTACCAGAAAGCGCTGGGTAATCCGGCGGGGACGCTGGGCGCTATCCGCGATTCCCAGATGGACCTGTCGAAGCGCTGGACGTTTCAGGCGATGGGGATTAACAATCCCGACCAGGACCCGGCCAAACTGCTCCCGCAGATGATCCGTAATGCGCGCGATATCTTCGTGCAGAACGGCAGCACGCTGCAGGGCGCACAGGCGCACGGCCTGACAAACTTCTTTACGCTGGACGACCTTAACCGCTTCAAAAACATGAGCGATGAGGAGATCACCGCCATGGAGAAGCGCGCGCAGCAGGATGCGCGCATGTTGCAAATTACCGACCAGCAGGCGCGTCAGTGGCAGGATTTTAACGTCCAGCTCGATTACAGCAGCCAGAGCATCAGAAACACGTTTGTGCGCGGCCTGGGGCCGCTCACGCCTCAACTGAGCAAACTGTCTGATGCGCTGTCAGGCGCGATCGATACCGTTCTGAAATCACCCGAACTCGGCAAGTGGATTGATGCGCTGGCGCGCGGTATTGAAAGATTTGGCAACTACCTGTCTTCTCCTGAATTCACCAGTGATGTTCTCAGTTTCATGGATGGTGTTAAAAGGCTTGGACAGTCTGTTTCTCGATTAATAGACCTATTCGCTGGAAAAATTAGCCTTTCAGAGTTTATGTCTGGCTCGTCCAGTATTCTTGGCAGTTCAACAAGGGAAGATGCTGAAGGTAGTCAGCCCTACGTTCCGGGTAGTGAGAGTGATCCGCGCGTTTGGGGTGTTCTTAAATGGGGTAAAATGGCATCAGGTGTCGCCCCCACGCAGTATGATGATTATTTTTCCGAGGCTGCTAAAAAGTACAATGTCGATCCTCGATGGCTAAAAGCCATCGCTGCGGGGGAATCCTCATGGGATCAGAACGCTGTTAGTAAAGCGGGCGCAAAAGGGTTAATGCAGGTGATGCCTGGCAACTTCCAGCCGGGAGAAAATCCATTTGACCCGCGGGACAACATCATGGCTGGAGCCCGAGTTTTCTCCTGGGCGATGCAGAGCGCGAATGGTGATCTCGACGAGGCGCTGCGTTATTACAACGGCGGAAGCCGCCGCGGTAGTGCAGAAAATAGGGCTTATCCCGGCAGGATCAGGGAAAAGTATGCTGCGATGTATGGAGCGCCGAAGAACAATGACGCTTCTGGCGTCGATAGTTCAGAGATTGCCAAAAATACCTCGAAAACTAACCAGCTCCTGCAACAGATCGTAGATGGGAAAGGCGGCAGAGGCGGGAGCGGTGACGTTGTTATTTATAACAACACCGGCGGGAATGCCGTGGTAACTTCAGCGCAATTGGGGGCGAGGTAATGGGATTCACACGTGAAATGTATAAGCTGGGTTTTGAAATATCCCCAGTAATACTTTGCGGAGGGATAGCGCAGGCCATTCCTGGAGGAATGCTCCCGATCGTCGCTTTGACGCAGAGCTCGAGCTTTGTTACGGGACTGCTTGGAGGAGCCATAAACCTAACCGATCTGGATAAATATTTCTGCCACTGGCGCCCGGTTCAGGGCGCCACAATGGTTGATTATGAAATTGCCAGATACCCTCTCGCCAACCAGGTGGTAGCTGCGAACGCCTTGCTTGCTCAGCCTTTGCGCGTTTCGTTGGTAATGGAGGCCCCGGTCAATGAAAACACCGGGGCGATGACAAAGCTCGTCACTATGAGTGCTTTGCAGTCTGTCCTTCAGGCGCATTCTAACTTAGGCGGCACGTTTATCGTCGCCACCCCATCCGTTATCTATAGCAACTGCATTTTGCGTGTCGTTAGGGACATCACTTCAGGTAACGATCCATTACCACAGCGTTCATGGATATGGGATTTCGAGCAGCCACTGATAACCGATAATGGTGCAGAGCAGGCTGTGAACAATTTTTTAAACAAGATTGGCGCCGGGGATATGGTAACCGACCCATCCTGGACTAATACCGCCAATGCTCTTGGCAACACGCCTCTCGGGAGCTCTGTATCGGAAGCAATAACCGGCCTATTGGGTAAGTTGGGGGTAGGGCCATGACAACCCAGAATTATCCGTTTACCGGCAATGATCGTCAAAGCATGACTTTTACACCGATCCTTGATGGCACCGTCTATAACTGCCAGGTCAAATGGAACATTGCCGGGATGAGGTGGTATGTCCTCATAACAGATGGCTCTGGGAATACCATTCTAAATACCCCGCTCGTTGGCTCCGTGCTTAACGGTGGAATAAATATTATCTCCGGAGTGTTTAATTCGTCCTCCATGTACTGGCGAGAGCAGAATGGACTGATTGAGGTAAACAGCTCATGAGATATTATGATATTGAGATAACCATTCCTGCTGAAGGCGCTTCTCCGGAAAGAACGATAAAATACAGTAGCCATAAGAACGGAGTTTACAACCCAGGCGCCCTGATGATTGAGTTTGATATCCTAAGGTACGGTGAATCGACTCCCCAGGGCGAAACTCACCTGACCATCTGGGGTATTGGCCCAAAAGAAATGCAGCAGGCTCGCCAGAATTTTTTTGGCAAAAAAATTAAAATATCCCTTGGGATGAAAGACGGGCTGCCATTGGCTGGAAAGGTTACCGCGCCAAAACTGGTATTGGATGGCGTGATAAATCAGGTCTTTGGTAACTGGCAGGGTATTGAGCTACGACTTGACTTCATAATCGTGGTTGGCCCTGTCCAGAACGTGCCAAATAACAAACCCGTACCCCTTCCTTTAACCTTTGACTGGAAGGAGGGGCAGAAGCTTTCTGTAGCCCTCACGCAGTGCTTTATGAACATCAGAGGGTATACGTTCAATATCAACATAAGTGACCGGCTAATTCTTAATCATTACCGGGGGCTGTTTTGTGATGATATTGTCACACTGGCCAAGGACCTTAATGCTTTTTCACGTTCCAGAATTCGCGATAGTGGATACTCAGGTGTAGAGATCGCAATAGTGAATGGTAATGAGATCCGGGTATGGGATAACGATTATGATAACCACCCGGATAAGACTTCTGTTTCCAGCGCCGTAGCCAGAAGCAACAGCCCAACCCAAATAGATTTCAAGGATTTGATAGGGCAGCCGACATGGGTGGCATTTAACACAATCAGCATGGCGTGCGTAATGCGCGGTGATATTCAGGTTGGCGATCACATCCTGATGCCTAAAAAAAGCACTCCGTTGATACAGGCCTCTTCGTACTCTCAGTATCGAGAAGACTCTGCCTTTACTGGCGACTTTATTGTGAACTCCGTTCGCCTGTTAGGGAATAGCAGGCAACCAACGGCAGAGGCATGGGTAACAATTATTGAGGCTTCCCCTTTCATTAAGGCAGGTAGTGCATGAGCATCGACAACAAGCTTAATTTTGCCTCAAGCATGAACAGGTTTACTGAAAGAAAGATTGAAAATGCGCTTCAAAAATCAGGGAAGGTTCTTCCGGCGAGCGTGGTCAAGCAAACAGGGAATATGATCACCGTCTCCTTTGAGCTAAGGGATATCCCATATGTTTTGCCGCAAGTGACTATCCCCTTATTTGGCCCTCAATATATTCGTTACCCTATGCAGCCGGGAGATAAGGGGATTGTTATCCCCGCAGATACTTACATTGGCGGCGTTAGCGGTCAGGGTGGCGGCATTGCAGATATGACACCGCCAGCAAACTTAAGCGCCCTCGTTTTTTTGCCGATCAGTAATACCGAGTGGCAGGGTGTCGACGGACAGGTGGTGACGGTATACGGTCCGGAGGGTGTAACGCTGCGTGACAGCGGCAGCAACACCACATTTCTCCTGAAGCCTGACAGCATCGCTATTTCCACACCTGACAGCTTCACCGTCACCGTTGGCGGGACAGTTTTCTCACTGACGGGTAGCAAATGGAGCCTTTCAGGACAGGCTGGTCACCTGCAGGATTCAGTGGCCAGTACCAGCCCGGCAATCATGCACGCCGGATGGCAGTCGCTTCTGGCCTGGCTTAACAGCCATGAGCATTCAAACGGCAACGATGGAAATGATACCGGGGGGCCGACTTCAACGTATAACGGGAGTATCACCGAGTGAGAACCTATGGCCGAAACTCTGAGGGGAAGTGGGTCCTGGTGGAAACCGACGAATATGGGTTTAATGACTCGGTGTATTTGACGACCCTGATCCAGAATCTGAAACTGGCGCCGCAGGAGTCGCCATTTTATGCGAACAACGGAATCCCGGCCGCCGGGTCGGTGATCCAGCAAATCCTGCCGACGTATTACGTAAACCGTATTCAGAAACAGTTCAGCCAGTATTTTTCCTCGCTGCAGATTGCGCTGATCAGCGACGACCCGCCTGTTTATAACATCTCGGCAATCACAAACGCAGGTTCAAAAATAATTACACAGGTGGCCGTATGAGCGATTTACCAGTCAGCTATACGTCAGCAGGCCCGGTTCCTCTGACGCCGGAAGAGCTAAGAGCACAGCTCGTTTCACAGGCAATTGCGTTATCTCCGGGACTCACCACGGATTTGCCTGGCTCTCTGATTGAAGACGTGGCCAGCACTGATGTCGGCGCACTTATCGTCTGCGATCAGGCGAGGGTTGACCTGATTAACTCGGTGGGGCCACTAAAGGCTAACCTGGCCATGCTGGAGCTTCTCGCACAGCAGGCTGGTATCCCTGGGCAGAAAACGGCTGGCACAACAACAGTTCCGGTTCAGTTTTCCGGCCCCGCGGGATTTGTTATCCCACAGGGGTTTATTGTTTCTGATGGGACCTATACCTATTCAGTCAGTGATGCGACGATAATCTCGTCGTCAGGAGTGTCTGCCAGCGTATCATGCGAGGGAACGGAGACCGGGACCTGGGCGGTGCCGGTAAATACGGTTAACCAGATAATCACCAGTCTACCGTCTGACGTCACCATTACCTGCACCAACCCGATCGCCGGCACTCCGGGTGCTGACCCGGAAACGAACTATCAGTTTCGTGATCGCGTATGGCAGGCGCAGATGGCCACCGTCCAGGGATATCCGGGATTTATCCGGCAATATCTCACCAGCCTTGATAACGTGCAGGCGCGCCTCGTTTCTGTCATTCAGGACGGGGATAAGTGGATAGTCATGTGCGCCGGCGGTGATATTTACGATATTGCTGGTGCGCTCTATAAGTCTGCGGGGGATATCAGCCGGCTGAAAGGGTGTTCACTGAATGTAACTGGGATCACGAATGCAAATCCTGGCGTCGTCAGCACAGACCTGACTCATGGTTACACTGACGGCCAGGTTATCAGGATCACTGGCGTGACCGGGATGACGGGCATTAATGACGTTCCTCTGACCGTGACGGTGCTGTCTCCTCACACTTTTTCCATCGGGATTGACACCACGTCATCCGGGACCTGGGGAGGCGGCGGCGAGGTGACACCGAACGTCAGAAACAATACCGTGACGGTGAATGACTGGCCTGATAACTACGTGATCCCGTTCGTGACGCCATTGCTGCAGCGGGTCACTGTGACGTATCAGTGGGGGACAGAAAGTGTTAACTACCTGACAGATGCCACGGTCGCCTCTCTGGTCTCGGCGCCTACGATTCAGTATGTGAACGGCATATTCGCCGGGAAACCGCTGAACGTTAACAACCTGAAAGACGCATTCTTACAGGCGATTAACTCGACAATCGACATGGGGCTGATCAGCACTCTAAACGTCGTGGTCACCATCAATGGTGTGATAACGCCACCGGATGCCGGGACGAATATCATCAGCGGCGATAAGTTCAGTTATTTTTATATCGCGTCGGATGGCGTGATCGTAACAGGGGCGTAGCATGCTGGACGATATCATCCGGTCGTATATGTATACGCAATACAACGACGATGACAATCTGCGGGCGTTTTTTACTGCGTATAACTCGATGGCGCAGGGCATTTATGACTGGATGGTTAATGCCAACCTGCCGATTTTCATCGGTGACTACAACACCGGAGATCAGCTCCGATGGATTGCCCATGGCATCTATGGCGTGTTGCCGCCGGTGATTTCCAGCAGCGATCAGCAGGAGATAGGCCCATATAACACCTTCGAATTTAACCAGCTGGCATTCAATGAGTACCGGGTGATTGACCAGTCAAACCAGGTTGTTGTCTCTGATGACCTTTTTAAGCGGATCATGACCTGGAATTTTTACAAGGGTGACGGCTTCTATTTCTCTATCCCATGGATAAAGCGGCGGATTCTGCGGTTCCTGTTGGGAGTGAATGGCACAGACATCCTCAACGACCAGCGATGGAGTATCTCGATCCAGTTTGTGGATGGTGGTATCGTGATTTCCATCTATAAGGGGCGTCGGAAGTTTACGCGGAGTGCTATCTACAACGCTTCTGCCTATAACTCCAGGAAGTACAACCAGAAGGACACGGCCTTTGTGATCACCGAGGATTTCGAGTTTGCCATATTCTTCAAGCAGGCCATGGATAGCGGTCTGCTGCACATGCCGTTCTATCAGTCCATTTCGGTGGAAATTATTGATTGAAGCACAATGACTGTGGTGTAGTATTTACCTCATCCACCACAGCATGGTAAAGATTAAAATGAAAACTTCAATTATGCTTGCTTTTTTATCAGTTTCGTTGTGCGCAGGAAGTTCTTTTGCAGCTTCTTTTGATTGTAATAAATCAAAAAATTTTGCCGAAAAAACAATTTGTTCTGACAAGAAATTATCAGAAGATGATGAGGTTCTTGCTAAGGTTTATAATCTTGCAAAGAAAGTTGCGCATAATAAAAATGGGTTCGATAGGCTGACAAAAGATTTATGGGACTCAAGGGATTTGTGCACCGACTACAAATGCATTAATGATTGGTATGATACTGTATTTGTTGCGTATGATTCTGTTATAAAAACAAATGCAAGCGATGAGGTTTTGAATAATATTCAGAAAAAATATGATGAGTCAATAACGCAGAAGCCAGCAATAAGCAACGGAGCAAAAAACAAAAAAGAAGCTAAAGATTATAGTTTATACGATTCAAAAGACAGAGCCGCGCCAGTTGAACATAACGCAATATTATACAAAGACACTCCAGAGGCATTCGAATTTATAGATACACTTGTTGGGTTTGTCAGACAAAGCTCTTACAAATGTGACTCTGTAAGTTCTTTCATACCCATGGTTTCATCTAATGGATTTACGCTCGCATGTAATAAATTCAGCTACAAATATGAAATTAAAAACAACGGCGGAAATGTCTCTGTTTCTGTAGATAATTAGCTCAAAGCCCACGCCAGTGGGATTTCATAAATAACACATTGATAACATCAAACCCGCTTCGGCGGGTTTTTTTATGCCTATATCCCGGAGGAGACATGGCACTAACCCTTTTGGCTACAAACAACGCAGAAAGCACGCTGGCTTCTGCTATCAGCGCAACCGACACGTCGCTGATCGTTAGCGCTGGAACTGGTGCCGAGTTCCCTGATGCTGTGGCAGGCGAGAGTTACTTTAAGCTCACTCTCACCGATGCCGCCACCGGCTCACAGGTTGAGATCGTGAACGTGACAGCCAAGGCTGGGGACATCTTCACGATTGAGCGTGCACAGGAAGGAACGCTGGCGCGTGCGTGGGCGGCCAACGACATGGTTGCCAACATGATGACGGCGGATACGCTGAACATTATCGCTCAATATGCCCAGCAGGCAGCTGCATCAGCAGCACAGGCTGAAGAGTATGCAAATAACGCTTCTGACTACGCACAGAATAAGTTCACGTTCTATAAAACTGCCAGTGATCCTGATGGGACCATTGCAGGGCTGGCAGCAACTACTGACGGCCAGTCGTTCTGGGTAGCCCAGGGTCCGGATGCGCTCTCTGCTGCATGGCAGTATCAAAACAAAGCAGGCGTGGCCGTATTGCAGGCAAAGCAGCCGGGTACAGCGGCCATAACAGGGACAATCCGCGAGTTTCCGACGCTGGCTGCGGCGCAGGCAGATGCAGCTGCGGGTAATATACCGGTGGGGTCAACTGCTTATTATCGCAGCTCAGATGACAATAATCTTTCAATTGAGGTTATCAATACCGCTGGTACGTTGACAGCAACCGGAAGAAAAATTCCAGCGTATTCCGCTTTGCGCAGAGGCAACATTTTATTCGACGCATTTAATGAATATTCAGCTGTTGATCCTAAGTTTGGTGCCTGGGACTGGTATCGCGGAGCTACTGTTACATTTAGTACTACTGATGCCAACATTCCGTTACCGACTCCAGTGGCACAGTATTCCGGCGTATGGTCTGCAGATAAATATTATGACCTTGCCCGCCTGCCTGTAAGGGTAGGCGATCAATTAACCTTTTCTGTGCTGGCATGGTTTCAGGATGCCGGTGCTAAGTTCCATATATTCTGGATGTCCGCGAGCGGTACGATAATATCCTCAAAATCCGTAACTGGACTGGCTTCAGGAATTAATGTTCCAGTTTTAACAGATATTGTTCCTGCTGGGGCGTCGTATGTACGAATTCGCGTAGAAAACACGACAACAGGATCGTTCAAGGTGGGAGCCTATGCGTCCGCTGTTGGTTCTATTCAGCCTGAATTTATTCGTGCCGCTCCTGACAAGACCTATATGTCAGCGATTGTCTCTTCAGGCATCGCTGGCCTAACCTCGCGCGTGGATGCGTTGCAGGGGGCAATTTCTGTTGGGTATCCGTATGCAGCGACCTGGCAGGTTGGTAAATTTGTAAACCCAAATACCGGGGAAATAACAGATAATGCTGCGCTGAACTGTACCATAATTCCTCATAGTGACGGGGACGGTTGGCTGGTTACTGCTCTCGTTACTGGATCGGCCACAGCTCTGGCTGTGTATATGAATGCGGCTGGCACAGTGCTGGGAGTGGAGGGGCGCGGAACAACAACGCCGCAGCAGTATACGAATTACCGCCTTAACGTTCCGTCGGGAACCACGCAGATCGGCATAACCGGTCGTAATTCTGCTCCAATGTCTGTTAAGAAATTGGCCGTTGTTGAAACTGCTACTGTACTGGCTAGCATCGATTCTCTCGATTCACGTGTACAGAAAATAGAAGATTCGCTGGTTTACGATTTCGTTCAGCAGGATGTCCCTATTACGTCTGGGGCATATATAAACCGATCTACCGGTGCCGTCGTAACAAACTCTGCATTTGATTGTTCGATATTTGACTATACAACAGGAGATCGCTGGAAAGTTACGGCAAGGGTGAATGGAACGAGCGTATCACTCGCTGTATATTTTAATTCAGTGGGCACTGTCATTGGGACGGAAGGCGATGGTACATCAGCATCTGTGGATTACATTGATTATGAGCTGACGCCCCCAACCGGCACTGCCAGGATAGGCATCACAACACGGGTTGCACTTCCTATAGTTGCTAAAAAATATGTCATTGTTCCCGGCGGAAGTACAGTAAGTCCGTGGTCGGGAAAAATTATTGATGTAATGGGAGACAGCAACGTAGCCTATAACAAATGGCAACCGCTGGTTGCTAGTGAACTTGGTTGTTCTTTCCTGAACCATGGTGTTGGTGGTTCAAAGATCGCCAAACCCGATAGTTCACCGTCACAAATCAGCATGTGTGACGACGCCAGGATTAATGCCCTCGATACGACGGCCACTGCCTGGATTTGTGGCCCGTGGGGGACAAATGACTGGGCGCAAAATATACCCATTGGAACTATTAGTGACACTGTGAATACCACGGTCTATGGTGCGCTAGTCATAATTGCACAAAAGCTTAGGGCGAGAGCACCAACCAAGCCTATTTTTTGGGTTACTCCATTCAACGGAGATTATGAAACTGGGAGGACTAGTTCATGGGTTGATGGGGAAACTAACCAATATGGCAGGGTGTCTGATTATTCTGCTGCAATTCGAGCTGTAGCTCTGCGATATGGCTTCCCATTGATTGATTTAAATGCAGATTGTGGGTGGACAAAATTTAATAGTAGTTATTTTTTGCTAACGGAAGGTAATACTAACCCTTCTCATATTCATTTAAATGATAGTGCTGGTCCAGCCAGAATTTCGGAGTTGGTAATAGATCGTTTAACGGCCCTTGCGAATTTGGCCAACTAGATATTTATTGTCTTTGAAGTGAGGCTATTTCTGCGATGTTTATTCTGATAATTCCATTATTTAACAGGGGTATATATGGCGCTTAAGCTATTAGCCAATAATAACGCAAAGAGTGTTCTCGCTGCGGGTATTAGCGCGTCCGCTACCGTTATTACCGTGGGTACCGGAGCGGGGGCTTTATTCCCTTCCCCTGTATCTGGACAGAGTTATTTCAAATTAACGATAACCGACGCGGCCACGAAAACAATTTCTGAAATTATGCACGTCACGTCTGTATCCGGTGACGTGATGACAGTAATTCGTGGTCAGGAAGGAACTACGGCACGCGTATGGTCAACGAATGACATTGTCGCGAATTTAATGACCGCAGGATCATTGTTATCTTTCCTGCAGATCAGCAATAACCTGTCAGAAATTAAAGATGCCGGTGAGGATGCGATAAATGAAGCCCGTTATAACCTCGGAATATCTGATTCCTCTGGTTTTGTCGGGCGTTCTCTTGGCGCTCCGAAAGCTTTCTATGCAAACGGAACCTATACGCGATCTCCTCTGGCCCGTTATGCAAAAGTAACGTTGACCGGTGGCGGCGGTGGCGGTGGCGGCTGCCAGGCCTCCAACAATACAGAAACCTTCTCCGGTGCTGGCGGCGGCGCGGGCGCGACCATTATCGTATGGGTTGACCTGTCTGCTGCCAGTTCTTATGCGATTACTGTCGGCAAGGGTGGTAAGGGCGGAGTTGGCGCAGTAAGTGGTGCGGATGGTGGGGCCACCTCGTTTGCCAGCCTGTTCTCAGCTCCTGGCGGGAAAGGAGGAGTGAAGTCAGGCGTGTCCAATACCGCCGGCGGCGCCGGAGGTACGGCGGCGACCGGAGATATCAGGATCAACGGTGGTACCGGCTCAGATGGACAGACAGGCTCAAGCCTTCTGACGGGCAACGGCGGGGCGTCGTATTTTGGCGGCGGTGGCCGGGCGGGTTCTCAGGCCGGTATTGCTGGCGCAGCTCCCGGATCCGGTGGTGGTGGCGCGTATGACCTTGGGTTTACCGGTACGGCATTTACCGGTGGTGATGGTGCTACTGGCATGGCGATCGTGGAAGAATTCGCGTAATGGCTTACACTCCTGCACGACCATCGATGTAATCAGCCCACCACTGCATCATCTACCTGCGCTTATCGAGATACTGAGCATGGTTGTAAATTCAACTAACCCAGTGCATTGACAAAAAATTAGCGCAAGAAGACAAAAAATCACCTTGCGCTAATGCTCTGTTACAGGTCACTAATACCATCTAAGTGGTTGATTCATAGTGACTGGATATGTTGTGTTTTGTAGTATTATGCAGTCTATTATTTAGACTAAATCTTTCATAACATATTGATATTTACAGTGTTTTCTGTTTATTGTTCAGCTTTTTTATACTAACTTGAGCGAAACGGGAAGGTAAAAAGACAAAAAGTTGTTTTTAATACCTTTAAGTGATACCAGATGGCATTGCGCCATCTGGCAGAGTGATTAACTAAACATCGCAGTAATCGAGGCGCTTGCCAGAGAGTGGAAATGAACGTTAAACCCGACCATCGCGCCGCTGGCACCTTCATCGACATCAATACGTTCTATATCCAGCGCGTGAACGGTAAAAATGTAGCGATGAGTTTCGCCTTTCGGCGGTGCTGCGCCATCGTACCCGGTTTTACCAAAGTCGGTACGCGTCTGCAAAACGCCGTCTGGCATTGCTACCAGACCAGAGCCAAACCCTTGCGGTAATACGCGGGTATCAGCGGGTAAGTTAACAACTACCCAGTGCCACCAGCCGGAGCCGGTTGGCGCATCCGGGTCGTAGCAGGTGACAACAAAACTTTTCGTTCCCGCAGGAACATCATCCCACGCCAGATGCGGTGAAATATTATCGCCATCGTAACCCATGCCGTTAAAGACATGACGATGCGGCAATTTATCGCCATCGCGCAGATCGTTACTGATGAGTTTCATGAACCCTCCTTTCTTGTTTGCAGAAAGTGTAGCCAGAAACCCTCACGCGGACTTCTCGTTATTGGCAAAAAAATGTTTCATCCTGTACCGCGCGGTTAACCGCTGCGGTCAGACGCTGCAACTGTTGCGGGAGAATAATATAGGGCGGCATCAGGTAAATCAGTTTGCCAAAAGGCCGGATCCAGACACCCTGTTCGACAAAGAATTTTTGCAGCGCCGCCATATTCACCGGACGAGTGGTTTCGACTACGCCGATTGCCCCCAGCACGCGCACATCGGCAACCATTTCGGCATCACGGGCGGGGGCAAGTTGCTCGCGCAGCTGTACTTCAATAGCCGCCACCTGTTGCTGCCAGTCGCCAGATTCGAGAATCGCCAGGCTGGCGTTTGCTGCCGCGCAGGCCAGCGGATTGCCCATAAAAGTTGGCCCATGCATAAAGCAACCGGCTTCGCCGTTACTGATGGTTTCCGCAACCTCGCGCGTGGTGAGCGTGGCGGAAAGGGTCATTGTGCCGCCGGTTAAGGCTTTACCGAGGCACAAAATGTCCGGCGCGATTTCTGCATGTTCACAGGCAAACAGTTTGCCGGTACGACCAAATCCGGTGGCGATCTCGTCGGCAATCAGCAAGATACCTTCGCGATCGCACATTTTGCGGATTCGTTTTAACCATTCCGGATGGTACATGCGCATCCCGCCTGCGCCCTGGACAATCGGTTCAATGATCACCGCCGCGATTTCATGACGATGCGCCGCCATCAGGCGGGCAAAGCCAACCATATCACGTTCATCCCATTCACCATCCATGCGGCTTTGCGGGGCGGGAGCAAACAAGTTTTCTGGCAGATAGCCTTTCCACAGGCTGTGCATTGAGTTGTCCGGATCGCACACCGACATCGCGCCAAAGGTATCGCCATGATAACCATTGCGGAAGGTCAGAAAACGGTGGCGCGCTTCGCCTTTGGCCTGCCAGTACTGCAACGCCATTTTCATCGCCACTTCCACCGCTACGGAGCCGGAGTCCGCGAGAAAAACGCATTCCAGCGGTTGCGGCGTCATTGCCACCAGTTTGCGGCATAGCTCGATGGCGGGCGCATGGGTGATACCGCCAAACATCACATGCGACATAGCATCAATTTGCGACTTCATCGCCGCATTAAGCTGCGGGTGATTATAGCCGTGGATCGCCGCCCACCAGGACGACATACCGTCAACCAGGCGTCTGCCGTCAGACAAAATTAGCTCGCAACCTTCGGCGCTCGCGACCGGATAAACCGGCAGAGGGGAGGTCATGGATGTGTATGGGTGCCAGATATGGCGTTGGTCAAAGGCAAGATCGTCCGTTGTCATAATCGACTTGTAAACCAAATTGAAAAGATTTAGGTTTACAAGTCTACACCGAATTAACAACAAAAAACACGTTTTGGAGAAGCCCCATGGCTCACCGCCCACGCTGGACATTGTCGCAAGTCACAGAATTATTTGAAAAACCGTTGCTGGATCTGCTGTTTGAAGCGCAGCAGGTGCATCGTCAGCATTTCGATCCACGTCAGGTGCAGGTCAGCACGTTGCTGTCGATTAAGACCGGAGCTTGTCCGGAAGATTGCAAATACTGCCCGCAAAGCTCGCGCTACAAAACCGGGCTGGAAGCCGAGCGGTTGATGGAAGTTGAACAGGTGCTGGAGTCGGCGCGCAAAGCGAAAGCGGCAGGATCGACGCGCTTCTGTATGGGCGCGGCGTGGAAGAATCCCCACGAACGCGATATGCCGTACCTGGAACAAATGGTGCAGGGGGTAAAAGCGATGGGGCTGGAGGCGTGTATGACGCTGGGCACGTTGAGTGAATCTCAGGCGCAGCGCCTCGCGAACGCCGGGCTGGATTACTACAACCACAACCTCGACACCTCGCCGGAGTTTTACGGCAATATCATCACCACCCGCACTTATCAGGAACGCCTCGATACGCTGGAAAAAGTGCGCGATGCCGGGATCAAAGTCTGTTCTGGCGGCATTGTGGGCTTAGGCGAAACGGTAAAAGATCGCGCCGGATTATTGCTGCAACTGGCAAACCTGCCGACGCCGCCGGAAAGCGTACCAATCAACATGCTGGTGAAGGTGAAAGGCACGCCGCTGGCGGATAACGATGATGTCGATGCCTTTGATTTTATTCGCACCATTGCGGTCGCGCGGATCATGATGCCGACCTCTTACGTGCGCCTTTCTGCCGGACGCGAGCAGATGAACGAACAGACTCAGGCGATGTGCTTTATGGCAGGCGCAAACTCGATTTTCTACGGTTGCAAACTGCTGACCACGCCGAATCCGGAAGAAGATAAAGACCTGCAACTGTTCCGCAAACTGGGGCTAAATCCGCAGCAAACTGCCGTGCTGGCAGGGGATAACGAACAACAGCAACGTCTTGAACAGGCGCTGATGACCCCGGACACCGACGAATATTACAACGCGGCAGCATTATGAGCTGGCAGGAGAAAATCAACGCGGCGCTCGATGCGCGGCGTGCTGCCGATGCCCTGCGTCGCCGTTATCCAGTGGCGCAAGGAGCCGGACGCTGGCTGGTGGCGGATGATCGCCAGTATCTGAACTTTTCCAGTAACGATTATTTAGGTTTAAGCCATCATCCGCAAATTATCCGTGCCTGGCAGCAGGGGGCGGAGCAATTTGGCATCGGTAGCGGCGGTTCCGGTCACGTCAGCGGTTATAGCGTTGCGCATCAGGCGCTGGAAGAAGAACTGGCCGAGTGGCTGGGCTATTCGCGGGCACTGCTATTTATCTCTGGTTTTGCCGCTAATCAGGCGGTCATTGCCGCGATGATGGCAAAAGAGGACCGCATTGTCGCTGACCGGCTTAGCCATGCCTCATTGCTGGAGGCTGCCAGTTTAAGCCCGTCGCAGCTTCGCCGTTTTGTTCATAACGATGTCACTCATCTGGCGCGACTGCTTGCTTCCCCCTGTCCGGGGCAGCAACTGGTGGTGACAGAAGGCGTGTTCAGCATGGACGGCGATATTGCGCCACTGGCGGAAATCCAGCAGGTAACGCAACAGCACAATGGCTGGTTGATGGTCGATGATGCCCACGGCACGGGCGTTATCGGGGAGCAGGGGCGCGGCAGCTGCTGGCTGCAAAAGGTAAAACCAGAATTGCTGGTGGTGACTTTTGGCAAAGGATTTGGCGTCAGTGGGGCTGCGGTGCTTTGCTCCAGTACGGTGGCGGATTATCTGCTGCAATTCGCCCGCCACCTTATCTACAGCACCAGTATGCCGCCCGCTCAGGCGCAGGCATTACGTGCGTCACTGGCGGTCATTCGCCGTGATGAGGGGGATGCACGGCGCGAAAAACTGGTGTCACTCATTGCGCGTTTTCGTGCCGGAGTACAGGATTTGCCGTTTACGCTGGCTGATTCATGCAGCGCCATCCAGCCATTGATCGTCGGTGATAACAGCCGTGCGTTACAACTGGCAGAAAAACTGCGCCAGCAAGGCTGCTGGGTCACGGCGATTCGCCCGCCAACCGTACCCGCTGGTACTGCGCGACTGCGCTTAACGCTAACCGCAGCGCATGAAATGCAGGATATCGACCGTCTGCTGGAGGTGCTGCATGGCAACGGTTAATAAACAAGCCATTGCAGCGGCATTTGGTCGGGCAGCCGCACTCTATGAGCAACACGCAGATCTACAGCGCCAGAGTGCTGACGTCTTACTGGCAATGCTCCCACAGCGTAAATACACCCACGTACTGGACGCGGGTTGTGGACCTGGCTGGATGAGCCGCCACTGGCGGGAACGTCACGCGCAGGTGACGGCCTTAGATCTCTCGCCGCCAATGCTTGTTCAGGCACGCCAGAAGGATGCCGCAGACCATTATCTGGCGGGAGATATCGAATCCCTGCCGTTAGCGACTGCGACGTTCGATCTTGCATGGAGCAATCTCGCAGTGCAGTGGTGCGGTAATTTATCCACGGCACTCCGCGAGCTGTATCGGGTGGTGCGCCCCGGAGGCGTGGTGGCGTTTACCACGCTGGTGCAGGGATCGTTACCCGAACTGCATCAGGCGTGGCAGGCGGTGGACGAGCGTCCGCATGCTAATCGCTTTTTACCGCCAGATGAAATCGAACAGTCACTGAACGGCGTGCATTATCAACATCATATTCAGCCCATCACGCTGTGGTTTGATGATGCGCTCAGTGCCATGCGTTCGCTGAAAGGCATTGGTGCCACGCATCTTCATGAAGGGCGCGACCCGCGAATATTAACGCGTTCGCAGTTGCAGCGATTGCAACTGGCTTGGCCGCAACAACAGGGGCGATATCCTCTGACGTATCATCTTTTTTTGGGAGTGATTGCTCGTGAGTAAACGTTATTTTGTCACCGGAACGGATACCGAAGTGGGGAAAACCGTCGCCAGTTGTGCACTTTTACAAGCCGCAAAGGCAGTAGGCTACCGGACGGCAGGTTATAAACCGGTCGCCTCTGGCAGTGAAAAGACCCCGGAAGGCTTACGTAATAGCGACGCGCTGGCGTTACAGCGCAACAGCAGCCTGCAGCTGGATTACGCAACGGTAAATCCTTACACCTTCGCAGAACCCACCTCGCCGCACATCATCAGCGCGCAAGAGGGCAGGCCGATAGAATCATTGGTAATGAGCGCCGGATTACGCGCGCTTGAACAACAGGCTGACTGGGTGTTAGTGGAAGGCGCTGGCGGCTGGTTTACGCCGCTTTCTGACACTTTCACTTTTGCAGATTGGGTAACACAGGAACAACTGCCGGTAATACTGGTAGTTGGTGTGAAACTTGGCTGTATTAATCACGCGATGTTAACTGCACAGGCAATACAACACGCCGGACTGACTCTGGCGGGTTGGGTGGCGAATGATGTCACGCCTCCTGGAAAACGTCACGCTGAATATATGACCACGCTCACCCGCATGATTCCCGCGCCGCTGCTGGGAGAGATCCCCTGGCTTGCAGAAAATCCAGAAAATGCGGCAACTGGAAAGTACATAAACCTTGCCTTGTTGTAGCCATCCTGTATTTGGTTAAATTGCGAGCGAGATCGCGTCTTCGATTGACTGCAATTTAACCAATTAAATTCTAAAATAATCACGAAAAAAATTTTACTTCCGCATCATGCGGCGAATGTGGGAATTGCCCAGGCGGCGGGGGATAGGGGCTGCAGACAGTTATCCACTATTCCTGTGGATAACCATGTGTATTAGAGTTAGAAAACACGAGGCAAGCGAGAGAATACGCGGCTTGCACGCGAATTGGCGTTAAAGACGGCTCAATGAAATATCTTTTATTTTTTAACTGGTTAGATAAATGCAATGGCAGTCACTGAACAGGCATCTCTTGCCATAAAACTGTCATCACTCATCTTGACAAATGTTAAAAAAGCCGTTGCTTTGGGGATAACCCGGTAAGGCCGGAGTTTTATCTCGCCACAGAGTAAATTTTGCTCATGATTGACAGCGGAGTTTACGCTGTAACAGAAATATTATGGTGATGAACTGTTTTTTTATCCAGTATAATTTGTTGGCATAATTAAGTACGACGAGTAAAATTACATACCTGCCCGCCCAACTCCTTCAGGTAGCGACTCATGAGTAAACCGTTCAAACTGAATTCCGCTTTTAAACCTTCTGGCGATCAGCCAGAGGCGATTCGACGTCTCGAAGAGGGGCTGGAAGATGGCCTGGCGCACCAGACGTTACTTGGCGTGACTGGCTCCGGGAAAACCTTCACCATTGCCAATGTCATTGCTGACCTTCAGCGCCCAACCATGGTACTTGCGCCCAACAAAACGCTGGCGGCCCAGCTGTATGGCGAAATGAAAGAGTTCTTCCCGGAAAACGCGGTGGAATATTTCGTTTCCTACTACGACTACTATCAGCCGGAAGCCTATGTACCGAGTTCCGACACTTTCATTGAGAAAGATGCCTCGGTTAACGAACATATTGAGCAGATGCGTTTGTCCGCCACCAAAGCGATGCTGGAGCGGCGTGATGTGGTTGTGGTGGCGTCTGTTTCCGCGATTTATGGTCTGGGCGATCCTGATTTATATCTCAAGATGATGCTCCATCTCACGGTCGGTATGATTATCGATCAGCGCGCGATTCTGCGCCGACTGGCGGAGCTGCAATACGCTCGTAATGATCAAGCATTCCAGCGTGGTACTTTCCGCGTTCGTGGCGAGGTGATAGATATCTTCCCGGCAGAATCGGATGACATTGCACTTCGCGTGGAACTGTTTGACGAGGAAGTGGAACGATTGTCGTTATTTGACCCGCTGACCGGGCAGATTGTTTCCACTATTCCACGTTTTACCATCTACCCGAAAACGCACTACGTCACACCGCGCGAGCGCATCGTACAGGCGATGGAGGAGATCAAAGAAGAGCTGGCCGCCAGACGCAAAGTGCTGTTGGAAAACAACAAACTGCTGGAAGAGCAGCGGCTGACCCAGCGTACCCAGTTTGATCTGGAGATGATGAACGAGCTGGGCTACTGTTCGGGGATTGAAAACTACTCGCGCTTCCTCTCCGGTCGTGGACCGGGTGAGCCACCGCCGACGCTGTTTGATTACCTCCCTGCTGATGGGCTGCTGGTGGTCGATGAATCTCACGTCACCATTCCACAAATTGGCGGCATGTATCGCGGTGACCGGGCGCGTAAAGAGACACTGGTGGAGTACGGCTTCCGCCTGCCATCAGCGCTGGATAACCGTCCGCTTAAGTTTGAAGAGTTCGAAGCATTAGCGCCGCAAACCATCTATGTTTCGGCGACGCCGGGTAATTACGAGCTGGAAAAATCCGGCGGCGATGTGGTGGATCAGGTGGTGCGTCCAACCGGATTGCTTGACCCGATTATCGAAGTGCGGCCGGTGGCGACACAGGTTGATGATCTTCTTTCGGAGATTCGTCAGCGAGCGGCAATTAACGAACGCGTACTGGTCACCACACTGACCAAGCGGATGGCGGAAGATCTTACCGAATATCTCGAAGAACATGGCGAGCGCGTGCGTTATCTTCACTCAGATATCGACACCGTCGAACGTATGGAGATTATCCGCGACTTGCGTCTGGGTGAGTTCGACGTATTGGTAGGGATCAACTTACTGCGTGAAGGTCTGGATATGCCGGAAGTTTCGCTGGTGGCGATCCTCGACGCTGACAAAGAAGGCTTCCTGCGTTCCGAACGTTCGTTGATCCAGACCATTGGTCGTGCGGCACGTAACGTTAACGGTAAAGCGATTCTCTACGGCGATAAGATCACCCCATCAATGGCGAAAGCGATTGGCGAAACCGAACGTCGCCGCGAGAAACAGCAGAAGTACAACGAGGAACACGGCATTACGCCGCAAGGCTTGAACAAGAAAGTGGTCGATATCCTGGCGTTGGGGCAGAACATTGCTAAAACCAAAGCGAAGGGCAGAGGAAAATCGCGACCGATTGTTGAGCCGGATAATGTGCCGATGGATATGTCGCCTAAAGCGTTGCAGCAGAAAATCCATGAGCTGGAAGGGTTGATGATGCAACACGCGCAGAATCTGGAGTTCGAAGAAGCGGCGCAAATTCGTGACCAGTTGCATCAGCTGCGTGAGCTGTTTATCGCGGCATCGTAACAGGATAGCGAAGAAGACTGATGACAAACGGAAAACAGCCTGATGCGCTACGCTTATCAGGCCTACATTTTCTCCGCAATATATTGAATTTGCGCGGTTTGTAGGCCGGATAAGGCGTTCACGCCGCATCCGGCATAAACAACGCGCACTTTGTCTTCAATAGGAAGCCGGAATTTTCCTTCGGATTTCCGTTAACCTAAAGCCTGTAACGCCTTTTCCAGCGCGTTATGTAACAACTGGCGGTCATGACGATACGGAATATCGCTGGCCTCCAGTACCTCCTGGATTACAATCCGCTCTTTCACCGCCGAGACATCCACTTTTGGCCCGACGATGACCGCATCAATGACCTTTTTACCAACATACTGCTCCATAATTGCCAGCTTGCTTTCCAGCTTCAAATTAGCCGCAGGTAAACTCAACTCACGCCCCAGATTGCCGATATAAACCATCGGCGCTGGCGTGCGGCGTAATGCCTGGGCGATTTCCTTCAGCAGCAGAATTGGCATCAGGCTGGTATAAAAACTGCCAGGCCCAATAATGATGAGATCCGCTTCATTGATAGCGTGAACCGCCTCACGCGTTGCGGGTACATTAGGCGTTAACAATAACTCTTGAATCGGCGTAGTTAACTGGTCGATATTGACCTCGCCGTAAACTTCATGCCCCTGATCGTCAATCGCCATCAGATCAACAGGATGCTCTGACATTGGAATCAAATGCGTATCCACTTTCAGCAGATTACGAATTAAATTGATGGCTTCCAGAGGCCGCACGCTAAGGTGATCCAGCGCCTTTAACATCAAGTTTCCGAGATTATGACCGGAAAGTTCGCCATTGCCACCAAAACGGTATTCAAACATCGCGGAGGCGACGCTCGGTTCCGTTATCAGCTGGTTGAGGCAGTTGCGCATATCGCCCCAGGCAATGCCGCCTTCTGAACGGCGAATACGCCCCGTCGAGCCACCATTATCGGTGGTGGTGACGATACCCGTTAAACGAGAACCCAAAGACGAAAGTGATGAGAGAACGCGTCCCAGTCCATGCCCTCCGCCGAGAGCAACGACACGATCAAGATCAGCCAGCGTACGATTGCGCATATAGTTTCCTGGAGTCAGATTATCCGCGCTACAGTAGCGCAAATTGCGGGGAAACAGCAATTAACCTGCCAATATTGAGGATACAAACTATTTTCTTCTACCTCTAAAGGACGATGCACGCTATGCCTCCCTGATGATGTATATCAAAGTAAAACCGCCATTTTCCCTTATTCTGTAGCGAAATAGCACGATCATGACGCTATATACATGATTACATAGCGAAAGTGTGGATGGTAAAAATCTCATTTACACGCTAGTATCGGCATAACCACTAAACACTCTAGCCTCTGCACCTGGGTCAACTGATACGGTGCTTTGGCCGTGACAATGCTCGTAAAGATTGCCACCAGGGCGAAGGAAGAAATGACTTCGCCTCCCGTATCTGGAAAGGTGTACATGGCTTCACAACTGACTGATGCATTTGCGCGTAAGTTTTACTACTTGCGCCTGTCGATTACCGATGTGTGTAACTTTCGTTGCACCTACTGCCTGCCGGATGGCTACAAACCGAGCGGCGTCACCAATAAAGGCTTTCTTACCGTCGATGAAATTCGCCGGGTTACGCGCGCCTTCGCCAGTCTGGGCACCGAAAAAGTGCGCCTGACAGGCGGTGAGCCGTCTTTACGCCGCGACTTTACCGATATCATCGCCGCTGTGCGGGAAAACGACGCTATCCGCCAGATTGCGGTCACCACCAATGGTTACCGTCTGGAACGCGATGTGGCGAACTGGCGCGATGCGGGACTTACTGGCATTAACGTCAGTGTCGACAGTCTGGACGCCCGCCAGTTTCACGCTATTACCGGGCAGGATAAATTCAACCAGGTCATGGCGGGGATTGATGCTGCATTTGAGGTCGGTTTTGAGAAGGTCAAAGTCAATACCGTGCTGATGCGTGATGTTAATCATCACCAGCTCGACACCTTTCTGAACTGGATCCAGCATCGCCCTATCCAGCTGCGTTTCATCGAACTGATGGAAACGGGCGAGGGCAGCGAGCTCTTCCGTAAGCATCACATCTCTGGTCAGGTTCTGCGTGACGAGCTACTGCGTCGCGGCTGGATCCACCAATTACGTCAACGCAGCGACGGTCCCGCGCAAGTCTTTTGCCATCCAGATTACGCCGGAGAGATTGGCCTTATCATGCCGTATGAAAAAGACTTCTGCGCCACTTGCAACCGCCTGCGCGTTTCCTCCATTGGTAAACTCCATCTCTGCCTGTTTGGTGAAGGCGGCGTTAACCTGCGCGATCTGCTGGAAGACGATACCCAGCAACAGGCGCTGGAAGCGCGTATTTCAGCGGCGCTGCGGGAGAAGAAACAGACCCATTTCCTGCATCAAAACAACACCGGTATTACGCAAAACTTATCGTACATTGGCGGCTAAAACGTCAAAAGGAGAGATCAGATGAGTCAGGTAAGCACTGAATTTATCCCGACCCGTATTGCTATTCTTACGGTTTCTAATCGTCGCGGTGAAGAAGACGATACCTCCGGTCACTATCTGCGCGATTCGGCGCAAGAAGCGGGCCATCACGTTGTCGATAAAGCCATTGTGAAAGAAAACCGCTACGCTATTCGCGCTCAGGTATCTGCGTGGATCGCCAGCGACGATGTACAAGTGGTATTGATTACGGGTGGTACTGGCCTGACGGAAGGTGATCAGGCTCCCGAAGCATTGCTGCCGTTGTTCGACCGTGAAGTTGAAGGTTTTGGTGAAGTGTTCCGGATGTTGTCTTTTGAAGAGATTGGCACTTCCACGTTGCAATCTCGTGCGGTAGCGGGCGTCGCCAACAAAACGCTGATTTTCGCCATGCCGGGTTCGACCAAAGCGTGCCGTACCGCATGGGAAAATATCATCGCGCCGCAGCTGGATGCCCGTACGCGTCCGTGTAATTTCCATCCACATTTGAAGAAATAAGTATGTCGCAACTGACCCATATCAACGCCGCTGGCGAAGCGCACATGGTGGATGTCTCCGCCAAAGCGGAAACCGTGCGTGAAGCGCGGGCGGAAGCCTTTGTCACCATGCGCAGCGAGACGCTGGCGATGATTATTGATGGTCGCCACCACAAAGGCGACGTATTTGCCACTGCGCGTATTGCCGGTATTCAGGCGGCAAAACGCACCTGGGATCTGATCCCGCTCTGTCATCCGCTGATGCTCAGCAAAGTTGAAGTCAATTTACAGGCCGAGCCGGAGCACAATCGGGTGCGTATAGAAACCTTATGCCGCCTGACCGGGAAAACCGGTGTCGAAATGGAAGCATTAACCGCGGCCTCCGTGGCGGCGCTGACCATTTATGACATGTGCAAAGCGGTGCAAAAAGATATGGTGATTGGTCCGGTACGTTTGCTGGCGAAGAGCGGCGGCAAGTCGGGTGACTTTAAGGTGGAAGCGGATGATTAAAGTTCTTTTTTTCGCCCAGGTGCGCGAGTTGGTGGGAACAGATGCAACCGAAGTGGCTGCGGATTTCCCAACTGTTGAAGCGTTACGCCAGCACATGGCTGCGCAGAGCGATCGCTGGGCGCTGGCGCTGGAAGATGGCAAATTACTGGCTGCCGTCAACCAGACGCTGGTGAGTTTTGACCATCCGCTGACTGACGGCGACGAAGTAGCTTTCTTCCCGCCGGTAACCGGAGGTTAAGATGGCAGAAACCAAAATTGTTGTTGGTCCGCAGCCGTTCAGCGTAGGAGAAGAGTACCCGTGGCTGGCGGAGCGTGACGAAGACGGTGCGGTAGTCACCTTTACTGGTAAGGTGCGCAACCATAACCTGGGCGACAGCGTCAAAGCATTAACCCTCGAACACTATCCGGGGATGACTGAAAAAGCACTGGCAGAAATTGTTGATGAAGCGCGTAACCGCTGGCCGCTGGGGCGCGTCACTGTGATTCACCGCATCGGGGAATTATGGCCGGGCGATGAAATCGTTTTTGTCGGTGTCACCAGTGCGCATCGCAGCAGTGCGTTTGAAGCCGGGCAGTTTATTATGGATTATCTCAAAACCCGCGCACCGTTCTGGAAGCGCGAAGCCACGCCGGAAGGCGACCGCTGGGTTGAAGCCCGGGAGAGCGATCAGCAGGCGGCAAAACGCTGGTAGTTTTTTGTTAGCCGGATAAGGCACCGCTGCGTCCGGCAATTTCACCGCTCAGTACATACGTTTACGCTGCGTCGATGCACAGCCTCATCATTTTGCAGTATCCTTAAGATATTCCTTATATCTTCAGGAGATCGTCATGGACAGATTCCCACGTTCTGATTCAATCGTACAACCCCGGGCTGGCTTGCAAACTTATATGGCGCAAGTCTATGGTTGGATGACCGTTGGCTTGTTGCTGACCGCATTTGTTGCCTGGTATGCGGCTAATTCCGCGGCCGTGATGGAGCTGTTGTTCACTAACCGTGTCTTTTTAATCGGTCTGATCATCGCGCAATTAGCATTGGTTATTGTGTTATCAGCGATGATTCAAAAGCTGAGCGCAGGTGTAACGACGATGCTCTTTATGCTTTATTCGGCGCTGACGGGTCTTACGCTTTCCAGTATATTCATTGTCTATACCGCTGCTTCTATCGCCAGTACTTTCGTCGTTACTGCCGGGATGTTCGGCGCAATGAGCCTGTACGGTTACACCACGAAGCGCGATTTAAGTGGCTTTGGCAATATGCTGTTTATGGCGTTAATCGGCATTGTGCTGGCATCGCTGGTCAACTTCTGGTTGAAAAGCGAAGCATTGATGTGGGCAGTTACCTACATCGGCGTGATTGTCTTTGTCGGATTGACGGCGTATGACACGCAGAAACTGAAAAATATGGGTGAGCAGATTGATACCCGCGACACGTCGAACCTGCGCAAATATTCCATTCTTGGCGCGTTAACCTTGTATCTGGACTTCATCAACCTGTTCCTGATGTTGTTGCGGATCTTCGGCAACCGCCGTTAAATTCTCTTCTTCCTGCTGATCCCGGCCTGGAGCCGGGATTTTTTTCGGATTTTATAAAGACTATTCCGCTCATTTACATGAGAACTGAATCGCGGCAAATGCCAGACTATGTCCACTACGTAATTTCAGGGACAGATAACGCATTTGAACAGACAATCCACTGCTACTCAATTACAGCAAAAAAGTGCTTCGCTCAGCAAAATGCTGCTTCTCATTTGGTGGTTAACAGCAGCTGGAGTATGGGCTACGGCAGGCTGTGCCTGGATATTTCAGCATTTGCATTGGGTTACGTCACAAAAGTCTCCAGGTGCGTTTGTCTTCGCTTTGGTTGCGCTGATAATAGGTGGTCTCTGGTTAAACAACGCCCTGAAAAGACTGAATGTATCAGGCGCATGTCTGGTCTATCTGCTAATAATCCTTCTTGTTGGCTTTCTCTTCGCCAGCCTTTATACCTTTTCGAGCATAGCGACGGTAATGGGAATTACGGGAGGGATGTTTGCCGCAATGGCGCTGATTTGCTCTTGTAGTAATAGGGTTATCCCACCAGTCAGACAGTTATATTCATATATTTTCTGTGGTTTGAGTATTGCTTTTGTTGTTAACCTGATCCTTACCAGCAGTTTTTCCGTGTGGTTAGCGAGTATTTTGACTGTCTTTATCTGGGGCATTACGGCTGCCTGTGAAGCAACAACACTGGAAGATTTGATCCGTGTTGCCGACACCTCTGAAATTTCAGGTTCTCTTCGCTGTATCGTTCCTGGGGCAATAACACTCTATTTTAGTATTTTAAGCGTCCTCTTTAGAATTACTGTAACAGTTCTTGAATTTATTAATGGTTTAGTGTGGTAGTGCGAATTGACGAGTTTTATTGCGTTAATTGGAATAGATAATGATATTTAACTTAAGGATATAAAAATAATGAATTCGCGCTCAGCAAATAACATAACTAATGATTTTCAGCACGAAGCCAGGATATTAAACAGCATATGGCTCATTACCGCTTTAGGTTTGGTGGCAACCGCAGGACTGGCCTGGGGAGCTAAGTATCTCGAAATTACGGCAACCAAATATGATTCACCAACAATGTATGTCGCCATAGGGTTATTATTAGTTTGTATGTATGGCTTAAGTAAGGATATCAACAAGATAAATGCCGTCATCGCAGGCGTAATATATCTGTTTTTACTCTCTTTGGTGGCGATTGTCGTTGCAAGTTTAGCTCCTGTACCTGCCATTATCGTCGTGTTCAGCACTGCGGGCGCGATGTTTTTAATCAGTATGCTGGCCGGTTTATTATTTAATGTTGATCCTGGTTCTCACCGTTTTATCATTATGATGACGTTGACAGGGTTGGCCCTGGTGATCATCATGAATGCCGCATTAATGAGTGAACGACCCGTTTGGGTAATAAGTTGCTTAATGATTGTGTTATGGTCAGGCATTATCTCGCATGGACGAAATAAGCTCCTTGAATTGGCGGGGAAATGCCATAGTGAAGAGTTGTGGAGTCCGGTTCGTTGCGCTGTTACAGGTGCATTAACACTCTATTACTATTTTATCGGCTTCTTTGGGATACTTGCCGCGATAGCTATAACGCTTGTCTGGCAAAGGCATACGCGTTTTTTTCATTAGTCGTAAATGCAGATACTAAAGAACTTAACTAAACTTCACATCGCCGCTTCATTTTTCGCCCGTAGCTTCTTCGCCTGGCTTTCCAGTAGCAGGTAACAGATCAGCGCCAGCAGCAGCGGGATAAAGTAATACAGGACGCGATAAGCGAGCAGGGCGGCGATAATGCTCCCTTTCGAGGTATGCTCCCCAGCCAGTAGTGCGATAAACACCGCTTCCAGCACACCGATCCCCGCCGGAATATGCACGATGACGCCAGCAATACTACTAACCAGTAACACGCCCAGTACAAAGAAATAGTTCACGCTTTGACCAAGTAACAGCCAGATAATCGCCCCCATTACCATCCAGTTAACGCTGGAAATCAGCATCTGAGCGAGGGCGAATTTCCATGAAGGCAGCACCAGCTTTTGCCCTTTGATGGTCATATGGCGGTGCTTCGCGAAAGCGCAAAACCACAAATAAACCGCGATAATCATCAGTAAGCCAATGCCGAGAATACGCAGCGTAGTTTGATCGACATACCAGTGATCCGGCAACTCCACCACGCCTGCGGTAAAGATAATCCCTGCCAGTAAAATATAGCCCAGCCAGTTGGTGGTAATACTGAGCGAGAAAATCCGCGTAATAGTGCTGCCCGGTAACCCTAGTCGGGAGTACAAACGATAGCGCATACCAATGCCGCCGACCCAGGTACTGAGCGTCAGGTTGAAGGCGTAGCAGATAAACGACACCAGCATCACCTGGCGCTTCGCCAGTTTGTGACCGCAGTAAAAGCGGGCGAGCAGGTCATAGCAGCCGTAAATCAGATAGCTGACGACCACCAGCCCGACCGCACTAAGCAGCGCAACGCGATTGTAGTCGCGGATGACCTTCCAGACCTCTTCCCAGTCCACTTTTTTGGCGTAGACCACCAGCAACACAATCACCGCGATAAAAAACAGCCAGGTGAGGATCTTCTTTGCTAAGCGCCAGCGCGGGTGTGATTTACTCATCAGGGTTTTACCCCCGTGTTTTCAGTTTCTACCCGATCCTGCGTTTCCATTGTCGGTTGTGCGGGCGGATCAACCTGCGCCAGACGTGGTGTGTGTGCCGGAGGCCAGCCAACCAGCGCCGGGAAGTGGCGTAAAAAGTGGAACGCCAGCACGCTTTTGGTCAGGTTCCACCAGGTGCGTTTCGGCAGCATGGTCTCATCGACCTGCTGACAATCTGCGGCAATAATGCCGTTCAGATTATCGCGCAGCGTCTGGTTAAAATGACGATCGTGGATGATGACATTTGCTTCGAGATTCAGTGACAAACTGAGCGGATCGAGATTACTGGACCCTACTGTCGCCCAGTGATCGTCCATCAATGCCACTTTGCCGTGGAGCGGGCGGCGGCGGTACTCAAATACCTGAACGCCGCCTTTAACCAGATAGTTATACAGCAAGCGCGCACCGACTCTGACAATCGGCATATCCGGTTCGCCCTGAATGATCAGTTTGATCCGCACCCCGCGCCGTGCCGCTTTACGCAAGGCGTGTAAAAATCGATAGCCGGGGAAGAAGTAGGCGTTGGCGATAATGACTTCTCGCCGCGCCTGAGTGAGCATTTTCAGATAGTGACGTTCAATATCATCGCGATGTTCTTCGTTATCGCGCCAGACCAGCAATACCTGCGCTTCTCCCGGCTGGCGGTTCTCTTCCGCTTTGTGATGACGTCGCCACCAGCGTCGTGCCGCGCTCTGTCCAGGCAGGTTTTCCAGCTCAAACTGGAGAATATCTTCGACAATCGGCCCTTCAAGGCGTACCGCGTAATCCTGTTTAGCCTCTGGACCGTAGCTGGACATATGCTCGGCGGAGTAATTCAGCCCGCCAATAAAGGCGATACGCGCGTCGATCACCACAATTTTGCGATGCATCCGGCGAAACACATTGGTGCGCATACCAAAAAGGCGAGGGCGGGGATCGTAGTAGCGAAATACCACGCCAGCTGCCGTCAGTTCATTGACAAACTCATCGCTGAGATCCGGCGAACCGTAGCCATCCAGCAAGACTTCCGCTTTAACCCCGCGTTGCGCTGCTGCCAGTAGTGCCGCATGCAGCTGTTTGCCGACGTCATCCTCAAACCAGATAAACGTTTCAAGAATGATGCGTTCTTGTGCCTCGCCAATCGCCTTAAACACCGCGGGATAATATTGCTCGCCGTTTTCCAGCAACTGGATCTTATTGCCTTCGCGCCAGCTACATTTCATAAATGAATCTCCGCACTTAAAGGGGCATGATCAGAAAGGTGTCGCCATGTCCGCAGCGGCAACGCGGTTGGCGCGCTGGCGCTGGCATTTTTGACGTAGATCCTGTCCAGTCGTAGTAGAGGAAATTGCACCGGAAACGTGCGCGCCGGGCGTCCGTGGACGCGGGTAAAAATCTCATCCAGTCCGGCCTGCACTTTTAACGGATGATTAGCTTTTTGCCGCCAGTCATTGAAATCACCCGCCACCAATACCGGTTCGCCGTCCGGTAGCTCATTCACCCATTCGGCGAGCATCGCAAGCTGCGCCTGACGGTGCGCCTCACGCAGGCCCAGATGTACGCACATCACATGAATCGCTTTTCCGGTCATCGGTGGCACAATGCGGCAGTAGAGCACGCCGCGCTTTTCCGCACCATCGACCGAAACATCGCGATTCTCATAATGTTCAATGGGATAACGCGACAGTACGGCGTTGCCGTGATGCCCTTCCGGGTATACGGCATTGCGACCGTAGGCAAAATCGCTCCACATCGTGTCGGCGAGAAACTCGTAGTGCGAGGTATCGGGCCAGTTTTCCACATGCAGCGGATGAACTTCGTGCGCGCCCATCACTTCCTGCAGGCAAACAATATCGGCGCTGACGGTACGCACCGCGTCGCGAAGTTCCGGCAAAATGAAGCGTCGGTTAAACGCGGTAAAACCTTTGTGAATGTTGATGGTGAGCACCTTGAACGAAAATTGTTGTGTTTGATCGGGCATAATTTTCCTGTCTTTGCCTCTTATCTCATTGAAATAGTGTAGTCGGCGTCACAAAAAGGTGCGGTCTTACGGAATTTTCCGTAAAGTTCGGTACTCTGAGTAAGTAGAGATAAATTCTTCAGGAGAGAAGCCATGAAGTGGCAACAACGTGTTCGTGTCGCAACTGGTCTAAGTTGCTGGCAGATTATGTTGCATTTACTGGTAGTGGCGCTGCTGGTGGTGGGCTGGATGAGTAAGACTCTGGTTCACGTCGGCGTGGGATTATGCGCACTGTATTGTGTCACGGTAGTGATGATGTTGGTGTTTCAGCGCCACCCCGAGCAACGCTGGCGTGAGGTGGCAGACGTGCTGGAAGAGCTGACCACGACCTGGTATTTTGGCGCAGCGCTGATTGTGCTGTGGCTGTTGTCCCGTGTACTGGAAAACAACTTTTTGCTGGCAATTGCAGGGCTGGCAATCCTTGCCGGCCCGGCGGTAGTGTCTTTGCTGGCGAAAGATAAGAAGTTACATCACCTTACGTCTAAACATCGCGTACGCCGCTGACCCTGTCGTGGCCGTTATCACCAGTAGCGGCCACAAACTATTCCACACAATATCCAGACTCGCATCCTTCAAATAAATCTGCTTGGTAATGTCCGTAAAGTGGCGAATAGGGTTAATCCACGTCAGGTTTTGCAGCCATACTGGCATGTTTTCCACCGGAGAAACGTAACCGGAAAGGAGAATGGCGGGCATCATAAAAACAAACACGCCGATAAACGCCTGCTGTTGTGTCGAGCAGAGTGATGAAATCAACAGACCGAATCCCACCAGCGATAAACCGTAAATCACCATCGTAAAGTAGAACAGCGCCAGCGATCCGGCGAAGGGGATTTGATACGCCCAGATACCAATCGCCAGCACAATGGTGGCCTGGAAGGTGGCGACAATTAACGCCGGTACGGCTTTGCCGATGAAGATCTGCCAGGTGGTGAGCGGCGAAACCAGTAGCTGATCGAGCGTACCTTGTTCACGTTCGCGGGCGACGGAAAGTGAAGTGACGATCATTACGCCGATAGTGGTGATCATGGCGATCAGCGACGGCACCACAAACCATTTGTAGTCAAGATTCGGGTTATACCAGTTGCGTACCACCAGCTCGCTGTTGTTAGGTTTCGGTTTTCCTTCCAGCAGCTCCTGCTGATAATTTTTGACGATCTGTTGCAGGTAGTTGGCGGCAATTTGCGCACTGTTGGAGTTACGCCCGTCGAGGATCAACTGCAACGGCGCGGTCTGGAAGGTATCCAGTTTGCGCGAGAAGTCAGCCGGGAAACGCACCAGTAGTAACGCCTTTTGTGTGTCGATGGTTGGGCGGATCTCCTGTGGGCTTTTCAGCAGCAGCACATGAGTAAAGGCGCTGGCGCGGGCAAAACGTTGGGTCAGCTCCACCGAATGCTCGCCGTTATCTTCATCGTAGATGGCGATGGTGGCGTTAGTCACTTCCAGCGTGGCGGCGAACGGGAACAGAATCACCTGAATAAGCACAGGTAAAATCAGAATCGCGCGGGTTTGCGGTTCGCGCAGCAGCGACTGCAACTCTTTGCGGATTAACGTCCATAAGCGATGAAACATGCTCTTCTCCCTAATCCAGCCGACGTTTGGTTTTCAGCCACGTCAGGCCGATAAACATCACCGCCGAAGCGATCAAAAACAGCACGTTTACCACCAGCACCACTGGAATATTCCCGGCGAGGAACAGGCTTTGCAGGGTGCTGACGAAATAACGAGCGGGAATAATGTACGTCACCGCGCGGATCACCGCGGGCATACTGTCGATCTGAAAAATAAAGCCAGAGAGCATAATCGACGGCAGGAACGCGGCGTTCAGGGCGACCTGAGCGGCATTGAACTGGTTGCGGGTAATCGTGGAAATCAGCAGCCCCATCCCCAGGGTACTGAGTAAAAACAGGCTGGAGATAAAAAACAGAATCAGCAGCGACCCGCGATACGGCACGCCGAGAATAAACACCGACACCAGCATACACAGCAGCATCGCCAGCATCCCGAGAAAGTAATAGGGGATCAGCTTACACAGCAGCAGCTCCGTGCGGGTAATCTCCGTAGAGAGCAGAGCCTCCATGGTGCCGCGTTCCCATTCTCGCGCCACCACCAGCGAGGTGAGAATCGCGCCGATGACCGTCATGATGATGGTCACCGCACCGGGGATAATGAAGTGCTGGCTAATCGCCGCCGGGTTAAACCAGTAGCGGGTTTGTACATCAATAAGCGGTTCAAAAGTCTGCCCGTTGTCCTCCGCTCGCTGCATTTGCCAGATCTGCCAGATCCCTTCGACATACCCCTGCACAAAGTTAGCGGTATTCGGCTCACTGCCGTCGGTGATCACCTGAATCGGTGCGGTGGCGTTGGCGCGCTCCATCTGTTCGGCGAAATCCACCGGAATAACCACCAGACCGCGAATTTTCCCCGCCTGCATTTTGGCGATCAGTTCCTGACGGTTATCGCTGATGGTGGCGTCGATGTAGGGCGAACCGGTCATAGTGTGGGTGAAATCCAGCGCCGCTTCGCTACGCTGTTCCAGTAAAATCCCGACCCGCAGCTTGCTGGAGTCGAGGTTAATGCCGTAACCAAAAATAAACAGCAGCAACAGCGGGATCACTACCGCAATCAGCCAGCTACTCGGATCGCGAACGATCTGCCGCGTCTCTTTGACGCACAGCGCCCGCACGCGACGCCAGGAAAGGATCGGGTTACTCATTGCTATGCTCCTTATCCCAGTCGTGGATCAACTGAATAAAGGCTTGCTCCATGGTGGGATCGGGTTGCTCATCGTTAGCCGACTGTGCTTTCAAATCGTCCGGCGTGCCGCTGGCGATTAATTTCCCACGGTACACCAGGCCAATGCGGTCGCAATATTCCGCTTCATCCATAAAGTGGGTGGTGACCATCACCGTGACGCCTTTCTCTACCATGCTGTTGATATGTAGCCAAAATTCACGGCGGGTGAGAGGATCAACGCCGGACGTCGGTTCGTCGAGAAACAGAATGTCCGGTTCATGCATCAGCGAACAGGCCAGCGCCAGCCGCTGTTTAAAACCTAATGGCAGTTCATCGGTGGCGTGTGAGGCAATACTTTTCAGGCCAAATGCCTCGCTCATACGGGAGATTTTTTCGTTCTGCGCCCGACCGCGTAAGCCATACACACCAGAGAAAAAGCGTAAATTCTGTTCGACCGTCAGGTTGCCGTAGAGCGAAAATTTTTGCGCCATATAGCCGAGATGCTGGCGCGCTTTACCGGAACTCTCTTTCAGATCCATCCCCAGCACCAGCGCCTGGCCAGAGGTCGGCACCAGCAAACCGCACATCATCTTAAAGGTGGTCGATTTACCCGCGCCGTTTGGCCCCAGCAAACCAAAAATCTCCCCACGTTTAACGGCAAAGTTGACGTGATCGGTGGCGGCAAAATCACCAAATTTCTTGGTCAGTTCTTTCGCTTCGATCACCGTCTCGCCGGGTGTGCCTTCTACCGTATGCAATATTGCACCCAGCGGCGATTCTGAGGTTCCGGCACCGCCCAGCAAATCAATAAACGCATCTTCAAAACGCGGCGTAGTTTCGTTGATGTTGATTTCCGGCATCCCGTCGGCATGGCGAATATCGTCTGGTGTGGCCTCTTTTTTGAGGATCAGACGTACCGATTTCCCCTGAATCATGCCGTCGCTGACCTGCGGCAGTTTCAAGGCGCGTTGCAACAGTTTGCGGTTGCCCTCGTGTGGACTGGTCATCAGAAAGCTGCGTCCGGCCATGGTTTGTGTCAGGGCTTTTGGTTCTCCCTGATACAGCAACTCGCCTTCGTTCATCAGTAACACGTCACGGCACTGCTCGGCTTCGTCGAGATACGAGGTACTCCAGAGGATTAACATCCCTTCGCCCGCCAGCTCATGCACCATCTGCCACAGTTCGCGCCGTGAGATAGGGTCAACGCCGACGCCGGGTTCATCGAGCAGCAACACTTTCGGTTCGCCCACCAGGGTACAGGCCAGGCCGAGTTTTTGTTTCATCCCACCGGAGAGCTTGCCCGCCAGGCGTCCGGTAAAAGGGCCAAGAGATGTAAACTCCAGCAGGCGAGCAAAAGTTTGCTTACGTGCCTCGCCGGTGACGCTGCGCAAATCCGCGTACAGATTGAGGTTCTCCATCACCGTCAGATCTTCATACAGACCAAATTTCTGCGGCATATAGCCGAGCACGGCGTGCAGCGCGCCGTCGTTTTTGATCGGATCAAAGCCAATCACCGTGGCATTGCCGCTGTCGGGTTTCAGTAATCCCGCCAGCATCCGCATTAGCGTGGTTTTACCTGCACCATCCGGCCCCACCAGCCCCGTCACATAACCGGCGTGAATGGTACAGTCGAGCGGCGCGACGGCGGGCTTGTCCATGCCCGGAAAGCGTTTTTCCAGGCCGTTCAGCGTGATAACGGCATCATTCATGTCCTGCCTCGTCACCGAATTGTACCGTCACTGGCATTCCCTGGCGTAACGCATCATCGGCGTCGGTCACCACAATACGCAGGCGATAGACGAGGTCGGTACGCAGATCCGGCGTTTCGACGGTTTTCGGGGTAAATTCAGCAGTCGGCGAAACGAAACCAATCTGCCCGTGATAGGGCTTGTCCGGGCGACCATCGGTATAAAGCAGCACTTTGCGCCCCGGCTGGGCCTGGTCAAGATTCCGTTCATCAACATAAGCGCGCACCCACACCGGACGCGTTAGTGAAACGGTAAACACCGTGCCACCTTCATTGAGAACCGTGCCTGGCTCCACCGCGCGCGTTAACAGCGTGCCATCAGACGGTGCTATCAACGTTGAGTCTTGTAAATTCAGCTCCGCCTGCGCCAGTTGCGCCTGCGCCTGTTCGAGGCTGGCTTTCGCCTGAGCGATGTCCTGTTCACGGTTACCGGAACGGTACTGACGCAATTTATCCTGTGCTGATTTCAGCGTTGCCTGCGCCTGGTCGCGCGAGGAGCGGGCATTTTCCAGGTCATTTGCCGAAATAGTGCGGCTTTTCCACAACCCTTGCTGGCGGTTATAGAAGTTCTGCGCATAGTCATAGGCGGCTTGCGCCTGTTTCACCGCAGCGGCGGCCTGAGCGATTTCTTCATCGCGATACCCGGCAAGCATCAGGTCATACTGCGCCTGTGCCACCGAGACGCCCGCTTTCGCCTGCATCAGGGCAATCTCATACGGCTTGTGATCCAGTTCGCCCAGCACCTGGCCCGCTTTGATAGCATCACCTTCGTCCACCGCCAGCGATTCAACGCGCCCCCCAACACGGAAACTAAGATTCACCGTACGAATATCCACGTTGCCATACAGCGTCAGGCCGTTATCCTGGCGGCTTTGATACCACCAGTAGCCTCCGGCAACCACGGCGGCAAGTACCACTACCGCCAGTCCGATCACGACAGGTTTTTTCATCACTACAAACTCCTTTGCGATAATCCTTGCAAAATCAGGTCGATATGACAGGTCACCGTCTGGTTGATCAGTTCGGTCTTTTCTTCATCGAACGCGGTCCAGCCGGTACGTAACAAAATGGTTTCTTTGCCAAGACGGAACGCCAGAATCTCACCAATCAACGCATGGGTGTGAAGGATCATGCGGGTATCGTTGGCGTCGCAGCCGGTCCAGGCGGCAATCAGGCGTGTCAGGTGGCTGTGTAGCGGACTAATCACCTGTTCGTGCACCAGGTGGTAGGCTGCCGTGGGAGAGAGCTGCTCACGGGAGATAAACTTGCTGAGGTTGACGGTGTCATCCTGGGTGAGCAGCTTAATCATGTTCCTGCAGGCGCGAAGGATCAGTTCACGGATAGCTGCGCGATCAGGCTGTGGTTGTGCGAACAAGCATTCGGCTTCTTCGGCGTGCGGACGAAACTGCTCGCCAATGAAATCGGCAATCCATTGGGCGCAGGCGAGGTACAAATCTTCTTTCGAACCGAAGTAATAGGTGATGGCAGCGATATTCTGCCCGGCCTGGGCGGCTATCTCGCGGGTGGTGGCGTTCATTCCATATTCACCAAACTGCGCCAGTGCGGCAGCAATCAGCTGTTTTTTCGCCTGTTCACCCTTGATTGTCATGGCAGGATTATTCATCGCACAGTCCATTCTTAATCAAATGATTGATTAAGATTATGACTCCATAGGGGAGTTGTCCAGTATGGCTAAGAATTTTGGCTACGCCAGTCACAGGGATAATTTATGCGCTGTGTCACAAAAACTGCTACACTCCGCTCCCTCATGACATTGTGGTTTTTGTCATTTTCCTTTTCAGTATCTCCCTGAAAACTACACCGGTAACGGTCGGGGCGGTTCGGAGTAGTTATGTCTTTCGATTCTTTGGGTTTAAGCCCTGATATCCTGCGCGCCGTTGCCGAGCAGGGTTACCGTGAACCCACCCCTATTCAGCAGCAGGCGATCCCTGCGGTGCTGGAAGGCCGCGACCTGATGGCTAGCGCCCAGACCGGTACCGGTAAAACAGCGGGCTTTACGCTGCCGCTGTTGCAACACCTGATCACTCGCCAGCCGCACGCCAAAGGGCGTCGTCCGGTACGTGCGCTCATTCTTACCCCGACCCGTGAACTGGCTGCGCAGATTGGCGAAAACGTCCGTGATTACAGCAAATATTTGAACATTCGTTCGCTGGTGGTGTTTGGCGGTGTCAGCATTAACCCGCAAATGATGAAGCTGCGCGGCGGCGTTGATGTTCTGGTGGCAACACCGGGACGTTTGCTGGACCTGGAACATCAAAATGCAGTGAAGCTGGATCAGGTTGAAATCCTCGTCCTCGATGAAGCTGACCGCATGCTCGACATGGGCTTTATCCACGATATCCGTCGCGTGTTAACAAAACTGCCAGCGAAACGCCAGAACCTGCTGTTCTCTGCGACCTTCTCTGACGATATTAAAGCCCTGGCGGAAAAACTGTTGCACAACCCGCTGGAAATCGAAGTGGCACGCCGCAATACCGCGTCTGATCAGGTGACACAGCACGTTCACTTTGTCGATAAGAAACGTAAACGGGAACTGTTGTCGCACATGATTGGCAAAGGGAACTGGCAGCAGGTGCTGGTGTTTACCCGTACCAAACATGGCGCTAACCATCTGGCTGAACAGCTCAATAAAGATGGCATCCGCAGTGCGGCGATCCACGGTAATAAATCGCAAGGTGCGCGTACCCGTGCGCTGGCCGATTTTAAATCGGGTGACATTCGCGTACTGGTGGCAACTGACATCGCTGCGCGCGGTCTGGATATCGAAGAGTTGCCGCACGTCGTCAACTATGAACTGCCAAACGTACCGGAAGATTATGTCCACCGTATCGGGCGTACCGGTCGTGCCGCAGCCACCGGAGAAGCGTTGTCGTTGGTGTGTGTTGATGAACACAAACTGCTGCGTGATATCGAAAAACTGCTGAAAAAAGAGATCCCGCGCATTGCGATTCCGGGCTATGAGCCGGACCCGTCAATCAAAGCCGAACCGATCCAGAACGGTCGCCAGCAACGTGGCGGCGGCGGTCGTGGGCAAGGTGGTGGTCGCGGTCAACAGCAACCACGCCGTGGGGAAGGTGGCGCAAAATCTGCAAGCGCGAAACCTGCAGAAAAACCGTCTCGCCGCCTCGGCGATGCCAAACCGGCAGGCGAACAACAACGTCGCCGCCGTCCGCGTAAACCTACCGCTGCGCAGTAATCTTTTATGCCGGGCTATGCCCGGCATCAGGCTGATGAACAAACGCAAAACTGCCTGATGCGCTACGCTTATCAGGCCTACGTGAACTCTGCAATATATTGAATTTGCATGCTTTTGTAGGCCGGATAAGGCGTTTACGCCGCATCCGGCATTTCACAACAAGCACTTGTCAGCAATTTGAGAACACGGGAAAAAATTTATCTGTTTTACCGCCCATAAGCCACCGAGACGTTACTTCTCTATAGCCAATTGTTCGCGCAACTCCATTAAAAGGTAGCCCAGTCGATTCTTGCCCTTACCATTACCACCGTCTCCCCAGTAAGCATCGTTTTCCGTATGCTCAACCAGTTTTGCGGGCGCGGTTGCCAGCAAGAGCGCACGCAGTTCTGGATGCTGTTCGAATTTAGCGCGAAGTGCTTTTCGCATCACCTGTTCTTTGACCGACTCCCAGTTTTTACGCAGAGGCTTAGAACGATCGCGCCCCATGCGTGCGGCGACCATAGGGGAAGAAACCCGACGGATCTCTTCGCGGTATTTTTCATCAAGGAATTTTTGTGCCTGAAAATAGTGTTCTGAGGTGGGCCAGGTTTTCCCGTCAACCTTGATGGGCCAGGCGGCAAAGTTAGAAAAATCACCGTAGTCATCGCTGGTGCTGTAGAAATTTATGATGGTGTCTTGCATGACGTGTTGGATCCTTTGTGCTCGAACGGGCATTAAACCGCATTATGTTGGTGGTTATTGCGAGCCGCTTTCCAGAAACAGAAAAACCATTACCCCTGAAAACCGAAAAATGCCACAATATTGGCTGTTTATACAGTATTTCAGGTTTTCTCATGGCATTAACCGCCGCGCTTAAAGCGCAAATTGCCGCCTGGTATAAGGCGCTTCAGGAACAGATCCCCGACTTTATTCCCCGTGCGCCGCAGCGGCAGATGATTGCGGACGTCGCCAAAACGCTGGCCGGAGAAGAAGGGCGGCATCTGGCGATTGAAGCCCCCACCGGCGTTGGGAAAACGCTCTCCTATTTGATCCCCGGCATCGCCATTGCCCGCGAAGAGCAAAAAACGCTGGTGGTGAGTACCGCCAACGTGGCGTTGCAGGATCAGATTTACAGCAAAGATTTACCGCTGCTGAAAAAGATCATTCCCGATCTTAAATTCACTGCCGCTTTTGGGCGTGGGCGCTACGTTTGCCCGCGTAATCTGACGGCGCTCGCCAGCACTGAGCCCACGCAACAGGATCTGCTGGCGTTTCTTGACGACGAACTGACGCCAAATAATCAGGAAGAGCAAAAACGTTGTGCGAAGCTGAAGGGCGATCTCGACACTTATAAATGGGATGGTCTGCGCGATCATACTGATATCGCTATAGATGACGATCTCTGGCGTCGTTTAAGTACCGACAAAGCCAGCTGCCTCAACCGCAACTGTTACTACTATCGTGAATGCCCGTTTTTTGTTGCTCGTCGGGAGATTCAGGAAGCGGAAGTGGTGGTGGCAAACCATGCGCTGGTGATGGCGGCGATGGAAAGCGAAGCCGTACTACCTGACCCGAAAAATCTGCTGCTGGTGCTGGACGAAGGTCATCACCTGCCAGATGTGGCCCGGGATGCGCTGGAGATGAGTGCCGAAATCACCGCGCCCTGGTATCGACTACAGCTGGACTTGTTCACGAAACTGGTCGCTACCTGCATGGAGCAGTTTCGCCCGAAGACCATCCCACCGCTGGCGATCCCTGAACGTTTGAATGCGCATTGTGAAGAGTTGTATGAGCTTATCGCCTCGTTAAACAACATTCTCAATCTCTACATGCCTGCCGGGCAGGAGGCAGAGCACCGTTTTGCGATGGGCGAACTGCCTGATGAAGTGCTGGAGATCTGCCAGCGGCTGGCAAAACTCACCGAGATGCTGCGTGGTCTGGCGGAGTTATTTCTTAACGATTTAAGTGAGAAAACCGGCAGCCACGATATTGTGCGTCTGCATCGGTTGATTTTGCAGATGAACCGCGCGTTGGGGATGTTCGAGGCGCAAAGCAAACTCTGGCGGCTGGCGTCTCTGGCGCAATCTTCCGGTGCGCCGGTGACCAAATGGGCGACGCGGGAAGAGCGCGAAGGGCAGCTGCATCTCTGGTTTCACTGCGTGGGGATACGTGTCAGCGATCAGCTGGAAAGGCTGCTGTGGCGCAGTATTCCGCACATTATTGTCACCTCCGCAACCTTGCGTTCGCTGAACAGTTTTTCGCGTTTGCAGGAGATGAGCGGGCTGAAAGAGAAAGCGGGCGACCGTTTTGTGGCGCTGGATTCCCCCTTTAACCACTGCGAACAGGGCAAAATTGTTATTCCCCGGATGCGCGTTGAGCCTTCCATCGACAACGAAGAGCAGCATATTGCCGAAATGGCGGCCTTTTTCCGTGAGCAGGTGGAGAGCAAAAAACATCTCGGTATGTTGGTACTGTTTGCCAGCGGACGGGCGATGCAGCGCTTTCTCGACTATGTGACGGATTTACGCCTGATGCTGCTGGTGCAGGGCGATCAGCCGCGTTATCGCTTAGTTGAACTGCACCGCAAACGCGTTGCCAACGGTGAGCATAGTGTGCTGGTGGGCTTACAGTCATTTGCCGAAGGGCTTGATTTGAAAGGTGATCTGCTCAGCCAGGTGCATATCCACAAAATCGCTTTTCCGCCCATCGACAGCCCGGTGGTGATCACCGAAGGGGAATGGCTGAAAAGCCTCAACCGCTATCCGTTTGAGGTGCAAAGCCTGCCGAGCGCCTCGTTTAACCTGATTCAGCAGGTTGGGCGACTGATTCGAAGCCACGGTTGCTGGGGCGAAGTGGTTATCTACGACAAACGCTTGCTGACCAAAAATTATGGCAAGCGACTACTGGATGCATTACCGGTATTTCCGATAGAGCAACCGGAAGTCCCTGAAGGTATAGTTAAAAAGAAAGAAAAAACGAAATCCCCACGCCGTCGGCGGCGTTAATGATGTGAGTCAGGTAAGGAGTCGTAAATGGACTATCGCAAAATCATTAAAGAGATCGGGCGCGGGAAAAACCACGCGCGCGATTTAGACCGGGATACTGCGCGCGGTCTGTATGCCCATATGCTCAATGGTGAAGTCCCTGACCTTGAGTTGGGCGGCGTATTGATTGCGCTACGTATCAAAGGGGAAGGGGAAGCAGAGATGCTCGGCTTTTACGAAGCCATGCAAAATCACACCATCAAGCTGACGCCGCCTGCAGGCAAGCCGATGCCGATTGTCATCCCCAGTTACAACGGCGCGCGTAAACAGGCCAACCTGACGCCGTTGTTGGCGATTCTCCTGCACAAACTCGGTTTTCCTGTGGTGGTTCACGGGGTTAGCGAAGATCCAACCCGCGTGCTGACTGAAACCATTTTTGAATTGATGGGTATTACGCCAACGTTGCACGGCGGGCAGGCGCAGGCGAAGCTCGACGAACATCAACCGGTGTTTATGCCAGTCGGCGCGTTTTGCCCGCCGCTGGAAAAACAACTGGCGATGCGCTGGCGGATGGGCGTGCGTAACAGTGCACATACCCTGGCGAAACTGGCGACGCCATTTGCCGAAGGTGAGGCGCTGCGTCTTTCCAGCGTTTCGCATCCGGAATACATTGGACGCGTCGCGAAGTTCTTTAGCGATATCGGCGGGCGGGCGCTACTAATGCATGGTACTGAAGGTGAAGTGTATGCTAATCCGCAGCGCTGCCCGCAGATCAATCTCATTGACCGTGAAGGGATGCGGGTGCTGTATGAAAAACAGGACACTGCTGGTAGCGAGTTACTGCCACAAGCAAAAGATCCGGAAACCACGGCGCAGTGGATTGAGCGTTGCCTTGCTGGCAGCGAACCGATTCCCGAATCGCTGAAAATCCAGATGGCTTGCTGCCTGGTGGCTACGGGTGAAGCGGCAACTATCAGCGACGGCCTGGCGCGCGTTAATCAGGCATTTTAATTCTTTTCTCAGCCGGATGAGCCATGTCATCCGGCTTTTACCCCACCGCAATATGAAATTCCTGCATCTTTATTGACCTTCCCACGCCCGGCGTGCAGCATAAAAAAACAACAAACACATAACATAAACAGGAGTTAACCATGGAAAGTGGTCATCGCTTTGATGCTCAGACGCTGCACAGTTTTATTCAGGCTGTATTTCGTCAGATGGGTAGCGAGGAACAAGAAGCGAAATTAGTGGCCGATCATTTAATCGCGGCAAACCTGGCAGGGCATGATTCTCATGGTATTGGCATGATCCCAAGCTATGTGCGTTCCTGGAGTCAGGGGCATCTGCAAATTAACCATCATGCCAAAATCGTTAAAGAGGCGGGGGCGGCAGTCACGCTCGATGGCGATCGCGCATTTGGTCAGGTCGCGGCACATGAAGCGATGGCGCTGGGGATTGAGAAAGCGCATCAGCACGGTATTGCCGCCGTGGCGCTACATAACTCGCATCATATCGGCCGTATCGGTTACTGGGCGGAGCAGTGTGCAGCGGCGGGGTTTGTCTCTATCCACTTTGTTAGCGTGGTCGGTATTCCAATGGTCGCGCCGTTCCACGGTCGCGACAGCCGCTTTGGCACCAATCCGTTCTGTGTGGTTTTCCCTCGTAAAGATAATTTCCCGCTGTTGCTTGATTACGCCACCAGCGCCATTGCATTTGGCAAAACCCGCGTCGCCTGGCATAAAGGCGTCCCCGTGCCGCCAGGTTGCCTGATTGACGTTAACGGCGTGCCGACGACCAATCCGGCGGTAATGCAGGAGTCGCCGTTGGGTTCGCTGTTGACCTTTGCCGAACATAAAGGCTACGCCCTTGCAGCGATGTGTGAAATTCTTGGCGGGGCGCTTTCCGGCGGTAAAACGACGCATCAGGAAACGTTACAAACCAGTCCCGATGCCATTCTTAACTGCATGACCACTATCATCATCAACCCGGAACTCTTCGGCGCGCCGGATTGTAGCGCGCAGACCGAAGCCTTTGCCGAGTGGGTGAAAGCCTCGCCGCATGATGATGATAAGCCGATTTTGCTACCGGGCGAGTGGGAAGTGAACACGCGTCGCGAACGGCAGGAGCAGGGGATTCCATTGGATGCGGGAAGCTGGCAGGCCATTTGTGATGCGGCGCGGCAGATTGGTATGTCGGAAGAGACGTTGCAGGCTTTCTGTCAGCAGTTAGCCAGCTAAAAAAAGCCCGTCCAGTAACGGACGGGCAAACAAGGGTAATATAGGATCAATGAGGGTTAGAGCATATGCGTCTGTCGGCAAACAGACAGGGAAATACTTGTGCTGGACGTAGCGTAAACGCCTGATCCGTCCAACGGTTCGGATTTTGTAGATACTGTTATGGCCTGCAAGTTTTTTCCTGGTCCGGTTTCCCGGATTGCA
>OMAZ01000076.1_pt1 | contig 91075 bp, 92 predicted proteins | sample 1674131 | NCBI WGS metagenome assembly OMAZ01 (sample SAMEA103958147, study PRJEB25191) | human gut metagenome | biome: human-associated habitat [ENVO:00009003]; feature: intestine environment [ENVO:2100002]; material: feces | place: Germany | collected 2013/2015 | reverse complement strand
TTATACAATCCCAAAGCCGCTCCGTAAATGTTTTGCCTGTCGGGATTGTTCCCCACGCAGAGTATCTTGGGATCGTCCGGGTTGTTGATGTCGAGCGTGAAATCGTCGCCCGACATGACCCAATATAGCTGGGGCGAAATCATGCGGGAAAGCGGAATTTTGGCCGATGCTATCTGGCCCTGGAGCTGGTCTTGAGCGCCTCCGAGCCAGGCATCCATAAAGGGGCTGAGGTAGTTTTCGAGTTCCGGGTAGGATGTCAGAATCGGGAAAATATCCTCGTACCGCTTGTTCAGGAACTCGATGGCGTGCGGGAAGGTACAATACCGCCCGTTGTCGTAGATGCGCAGGAACCAGATCACGGCCGCAAAAAGGATAATGGGGCTTTCCACAAAAAAATCGCCCTGCTTCTGCACCCAGCTTCGGTTCAGGTTGAGCATGATGGTATAGGCGCTCTCGTAGGCGTCCGAAATATCGGTCATGAAGTCCGGGTGAATGGGGTTACAGCGGTGCGAGCGGCGCGGGTCGTCGAAATTTATGACGTAGAAAGTCGGGATTTTCTTGTAACCTTTCTGGTGATTCAGCAGGTGGTTGTAAGCGATTTCCGAAAGATCGGGAAACTTGTAGTCATAGATGTATTGGGTATAGCCCTTTTCGATTTGCTGTTTAATGAACTGGTTTACAACACAATAACTCTTCCCGCTGCCCGGGCTTCCCATGCAGATGCAAGCCCTTTGCGGGTTTACGACATTGGCGAACCCGTTGTTCCACTGTTTGTTATAGTAAAATTTCGTCGGCAGATTTATGGAGTACTCGTTCTCGATCAGGCGTGTTTCCTGCTGGAATGATTCGTTCTCGTTGTTGAAAGGGTCATCCATGAGATTGTTCTTCAGCAGGCGGGACATCCACACGCCGCCCATCAAGAGGCAGATATACCCGGCCGATAGGGTCAGTATGTAGAAAGCCGCGTTCGCCATCGCCGTCAGCGGCAAGTCCAGCAGCCACCAGTTGAAGAAGAACAGCACGCCTCCCGTGGCCAGCGATGCCGTGATTTTCCGCCAGGTAATTTTCTCCTCTTTTACTCCTTTTGTCCCGAGGCATGAAAGGGCGAGGAACACGACGGCGAAAAGTTTCGTCCATAGTATATTCCGGAACAGCCCCGCGGTGCGGTCGAAGTTCAGCAGAATCCTATCGACCACGCCGATATTGATTCCCCATTCCCGTATCTGCCCGTAACAGAACCAGTAGATGTTGATAACCACGAACAAGATACTCAATGCCCGCATGAAATCCATTGTTTTTGCAAGACCCCGAAGGTCGTCTTCCTGTTGCATAACCGTAAAATTTAATAAATGAATGATAATTGAGATGTTATACTTTCCTCCGTCGTGAGGTATTCCGCTTCCGTTGCCCGTCCCGTCCGGCAGGCGCTTGTTTCGGGGACAAGTCCCTCGTGTTTTCCCCGGGATTCCGTTTCCCGCCGAAGCGCAGCTCGAAGGCGTTGGCCGAGTATGCCTTTCCCAGCCGTGATCCGTTCACGACCGTCCGTGTTTCGTGGTCAATGAACGTCACTCCCACGATGCGGCCGTTTTCGTTGCGTCGTATGTAGAGATCCACCCGGGCTCCCCGCAGGCGTTCGCGCAGTTCTTCCTCCGTGGGTTCTCCCCGAAGCGCTTTATCGACCCGGCCACGGATTTGCCTCCTCGTGTCGTCCTTCCCGAACCGTTCGGCGTTGCGCTCCATGTGCCGTTCCAGCCCGTCATACCCGACCTCTTTACCGAACAGTGAGGATTTGAGCGGCGCGGCCACTGCCTTGTCCCCGTTCTCGTCCAGCAGCGTGTAGAGCAATCCCCGGTAGGGGGTTCCGTTCCGCTCTCCCCGGACTTCCTCTATACCTATATTATATAAGGACAACAATGCCCGGAACTCGCCGAGGGTCTGGAAGCGGTATGTCGCCACGGCCGGTTTTATTACCGCTGCCACCTGGCGTTTCAGGTCGCCCCGCGTGTAATCGGCGGGGACGATCCCTTGCCCTTTCTCCCGCCTTCTCCCTTTGGCGGGATGCAGTCCGTACTCCCGTTCCAGTTCCTCGGTAACGGCCACGCTGCGTTCGTTGCGCCTGCTGTCGTTTATCTTGCGCCCGTCCTGGGCCACCTGCACCGACACGATATGGATATGCTCCCGTCCGATGTCGGTATGCTTGAATACGATATAAGGTTGTCCTCCCCAGCCCATGCGCTCCATGTAGGCCCCGGCTATCTCCGCGAGTTGCCCGTCGTCGAGGCGGTCTTCGGGAGCCGGGTTGAGCGACACGTGCACGACGGGTTTTTCCGTCCGGTAGTGCGAGGGCATCCAGCGCAGGAGGTCTTCTGCCGTCGCGGCCACGTTGAAGCGCCCATCCGCCGGCTCCCTCACGATGTGGGTCAGCAGCACCTTCCCGTCGCCCCGATCGACTTTCTCCTGGTTGTACGCCAGCGCGCCGTACACGTCTTTTCCGGTGGTGATATTGGCTACCATCGCTGTTTGAACTCTTCGGAGAGCGACACGACCTGCTGCCCGACGGCCGCCAGTTCACGTGTCGCTCTCTCCAGTTTATAGAGCAGCGCGAGTGTTTTCTTCTCGGAAAAATGCGCGTGCAGCTCCTTCACCACCTGGTTGTAATTCGTTCCCACGGCACGGAATTGGGCGTGGAAAGCGGTCAGCTTCGCCACGTATTCGAGCGTTCCCCGGTCGGTCTTTACCACCCGGAACGCCTCGTTGAACACTCTCGCTTTGATAAAAGCGGCTTTGGACAATAGCCCGGACTGCTCGTAAAGGTCGAGGAAACGGGCATGTTCCACGGCTGAAAAGTTTACCGAAAAGCGGTAAACGGCCGGGTCGTTTTTCGCGGGTCGTCCCCCTTTGCCCCCTCGGGGCTTTCTGTTCTTTTCCATCGCATCGAAATTTTAAGGAGAGGCCAGGGCCCCACCGGTTCCTGAAAATTCCGATCCCTTCGCGGCTTGCCGCCCTTCTGAAAAGCACCGACTCCGGAGGTGCTTTCTCCCCCTTGCGGGCAAGCTGTTTTCTGCTGCAAAACGAGAATCGTGCAGCAGAAAACACAGCTTGCTATTTGCCCTTTGCAAATACCTTCTGCCCGCTCGCGGACAGAACATTGAAAGAGCCGCCGTAAAACGGGGCAAGGACGGCTTCATTAGCGTCGGGATCGTTCACGAGGCAAAGATACCGACCTATTCAATCGCTTGTACTACAAGTGATTACGCCACTTGCGTCCACTTTGATGCCACACGCGGCCATAGCGGAAAAAGAGCATACAACCCGTGTTTTTAAGGGTTTACTTTGCACGTGAGAACGGATACGGGCAATGACACATCCTCCTGTCCGCACACGTGCGGACGGATGCAGAAAACACCGTGTGCAGAGGAAAAAGCGGGTCTTTGTCCGGATAAGCAAATGCGGTTGCGCATGAGTATAAAATCGGACACGCGCCCATGCACCGGCATACCGGCGTAACAGCCTGCCAGCGCACCAGCATATATGCGTGCCGGCATACCTGCATAAAATCTCATGCCGTCACTTGCCCGGATACGTGAAGAGATGAACGATTACCCGATTGTATAACTAAAAACGCATGGAACAATGAAAGAGAAAACGAAATTCGTGGCCTTCTCCACCCAGAAAGGCGGAGCGGGTAAAACCACCCTCACGGTGCTGGCAGCTTCTTACCTGCACTATGTAAAGGGTTTCAATGTCGCGGTCATCGACTGCGATTATCCCCAACACTCCATCGTGGAGATGCGGGAACGTGACCTGAAGCTTGCCCTCGAAGACGAACATTACAAGAGGTTAGCTTACGAACAATTCACCCGGCTTCAAAAGAAAGCCTATCCCGTCGTGGAAAGCAACACGAAAGAGGCGTTGGCCGATGCCGACTACCTCCTGCCGCAAGGTGATTTCGATTATGTGTTCTTCGACCTTCCCGGTACGATCAATAACGAGGATCTGATTCATTCCCTGGCCGGAATGGATTATCTCGTCGCCCCGATCAGTGCCGACCGGGTTGTCATGGAAAGCACCCTGAATTACGCGGTTGTGGTAAAAGAGCATATCATGGGCCGCGAGAAGTCCCGGATGAAAGGGCTGTATATGCTATGGAACATGGTGGACGGACGTGAAAAAACAGAGTTATATCAGGTTTACGAGGCGGTAATGAAAGAGCTGGATCTTCCTGTTCTGAAGACCTTCCTGCCTGACACCAAGCGTTTTCGTCGTGAGCAGAACGCCAGCCGTCGCTCTGTCTTCCGCTCCACGCTCTTCCCGGCAGACCGTTCTTTGATCCGGGGCAGCAACCTGGATAAACTCGTGGATGAATTGATCGAACTGTTAAAGTAGGATCTCATGAGCGGAAAAGAACATGACGACGGTTTGGACGCTTCCTTCATCATCAGCCAGGCCAAAAGCCGAAACCGGCCATTACATCCTTACACGCCGGAAAAAGAGGAGGAGGCATCGGCTCTATCGGAACCGTCCGGCGAGGCCGCCTCCTCGTCGGCTACGAAAGAGGAGGGACGCCGCCGAAGAGGGAAAGGCCAGGATTACGAGCGTCTTTTTATCCGGAACGCCCCCTCCAATACCCGAAGCGGCAAAACGGTGTATATCCGCAAGGAGTTTCACGAGCGTATAACCCGGATAGTGCAGGTTATCGGTAAGAACGAACTCTCGCTGTATAGCTACCTGGACAATGTGCTGGAGCAGCATTTCGCGACCTATCAGGAGGAAATTTCGGAACTCTACAAGAAACGGAACTCCGATATTTTTTAGTTATGAACCCAATATTTACAACCCATTAAAAACAATCCATCATGTCAGACAAAGCAATTATTTTATCTGTTATCCTGGCGGCCGTCCTTTGCGTCGCCGTGCCCTTCATCTTCCGCGTGTGCCGCTACCGGCGCAGGATGAAAACCCTTATCGTCCCCGACGGCCCTTCGGGGGAGGTCGCCGTGGGGACTGTCCCCACCCCCGAGGCCGAGTACCTGGCCCGTTACATCTGCCTGCTGCGGCTGCCTTTCGCCGGTAACAAGCACGTGAAGATACGTCCGTCGTATCACGAGCGTATCCGCGAGATCACCCGTGTCATCGGTCGTGGCGACGTGACGATCACGGCCTACGTGGACAAGGTTCTCAAGGCGCACCTGGACGATAACCGGGAAACCATCGAGCGGCTTTTCGAGGAGCGTGAGGCCGTGGCCTCCCGGCAACCCAAAGCGGAGGAGCGATGAACGGGGCGTTGTGGCTGCTGCCCCTCTTTGCCGTGGGGTATGCCTTGTGGGCGTTTTTCCGCCTGCGGCGGATGGAACGTAACGAACCGGCAGACGGGATCGTTGCCGAAGACACGCCCTGCCGGCAGGAGATCATCGGCAGGAGCCGCTTTGTCCTCGACTTGCGCCACTCCCGGCCACAAGCTGCCGTAGAATCTGAAACTGAAAAAGTTACGGAAAAAGCCGATATATTTGTGCCCACGAATGTACCCGAACACCCCCGGCAGATTCCGCCGGAAGACCTGGATGAAGTGTTCGGTGTCGCTCCCGAGGGGGAGCCTAACGAACCTCTGGAAATCGACTTTCCGCTGTACGATGAATCTTTCCCGGATGCGGACGCGGAGGAGCCGGATTATGACGAGGATGAAGACGACACCGAAGAGCTGCCCCTTTTGGGCCGCTCGCTTGCCCAGGGGGTTAGTTTTGAACAGATGGGCGAAGCCTACCGCCACGTGGTACACGATCCACCTTCAACAGACGAGCAAAGGGAGGAAACGGGACGTGTCCTCCTGGGCCTGAAACAGACCGACATGTTCGAGGTCATCGTTTCGGGCTGCCCCGACGGGAACGACAGGGTAAAATCCCTGATCGACACCTACCTCTCGGCTTTTCACCGGCGTATGTCCGAGAGGTCTGCGGAAAGCCCATCTCCGCAGGGTTCGGTTCCCACGGGTTTCGACGTCCGTGAGTTTGTTTAACCCCATAATGACATCACGATGAAAGAAAAAGACTACGGGTAGCGCGTGAGGCTATCCTCGAACCACTGAAAAAAAACGAATCAAGAAGTTTAACCCGGTGCGGGGCCTATCCATCCCCGCGCCACAATTCAAACATTATCGAGTTATGAGAAAGAACAAGATTCTTCTTCCGGCGGCATTTCTCTTTGCCGCCATCTCCTCCGCTTTCGCGCAGGGCAACGGCATCGCCGGCATTACGGAGGCTACCAACATGGTAACCAGCTACTTCGACCCCGGCACGAAACTCGTGTACGCTGTGGGGGCTGTGGTCGGCCTTATCGGGGGCATCAAGGTCTATAACAAGTTTTCGAGCGGCGACCCCGACACGTCGAAGACCGCCGCGAGCTGGTTCGGCGCGTGTATTTTCCTGATTGTCGCCGCGACGATCCTACGCTCTTTCTTCTTGTAGTCCAACCTGTCATGCAAATAATTATGGAATATGGAATCAACAAGGGAATCGGCAAGAGCGTGGAGTTCCGGGGCCTGAAGGCGCAGTACCTCTTCATCTTCGCGGGCGGCCTGCTGGCCGTCTTCGTGGTGTTCGTCATCCTCTACATGGCAGGGGTCGATCAGTGGGTATGTATCGCTTTCGGCGTTGCGGCGGCTTCGGTGCTGGTCTGGCTTACCTTCCGCCTGAACACCCGTTACGGGGAACACGGGCTGATGAAGCTGCTCGCCGCGCGCCGGCATCCCCGCTACCTGCTCAACCGCAAGTCCCTGCGCCGGTTGCTGAAAAGAAAGGGGGGCCGCGTATGAGAAACCTCTTGAAAGCCACCACGCTGGAAAGCAAGTTCCCGCTCCTGGCCGTGGAAGGCGGTTGTATCATCAGCAAGGACGCGGACATAACGGTCGTCTATCGGGTCGAACTCCCGGAGCTGTTCACCGTCACGTCCGCCGAGTACGAGGCGATCCACGCCGCCTGGTGCAAGGCCCTGAAGGTCTTGCCCGAATACAGCGTGGTACACAAGCAGGACTGGTTCATCCGCGAGCGTTACCGCCCGGCCACGGGCGAGGGGGACATGAGTTTCCTCTCCCGCAGTTACGAGCGGCATTTCAACGAGCGTCCGTTCCTGACCCACGCCTGCTTCCTCTACCTGACGAAAACGACGAGGGAGCGTATGCACATGCGTTCAGACTTCTCGACCCTCTGCCGGGGCAACATCATTCCCAAAGAGGTAAACCGGGAATCGGCGACAAAATTCCTGGAGGCGGCGGAACAGTTCGAGCGTATTCTGAACGATTCGGGTTTCTTGGCCCTTGTCCGCCTCACGGGGGACGAGATCACGGGTACGGCGGATTGTCCGGGCCTGCTGGAGCGGTACTTTTCCCTCTCGCTCTCGGAGACGACTTCTCTTCAGGACATCGAGCTGGGGGCCGAGGTTCTGCGCGTGGGCAACAAACGGGTGTGCCTGCACACGCTCTCGGACACGGAAGACCTGCCGGGGCGCGTGGGTACGGACACCCGTTACGAGCGTCTTTCCACCGACCGTTCGGACTGCCTGCTCTCGTTCGCGGCCCCCGTGGGGCTTCTGCTTTCCTGCGACCACCTTTACAACCAGTACGTGTTCCTGGAAGACAGCGACGAAAACCTGCGTATGTTCGAGAAACGTGCGCGTAACATGCAGTCCCTTTCCCGCTACTCCCGCGGGAACCAGATAAACAAGGAGTGGATCGACCAGTATCTCAACGAGGCGCACTCGTTCGGTCTTCAATCCGTCCGGGCCCATTTCAACGTGCTGGCCTGGTCGGACGACGTGCAGGAGCTCCGGCATATCCGCAATGATGTGGGCAGCCAGCTCGCTCTGATGGAGTGCCGCCCGCGCCACAACACCGTGGATGCCGCCACGCTCTACTGGGCGGGTATGCCGGGTAATGCGGGGGATTTCCCCGCCGAGGAATCGTTCTACACGTTCATCGAGCCCGCGGTCTGTTTCTTCACGGAGGAAACCAACTATAAATCCTCGTCCAGTCCTTTCGGCATCAAGCTGTGCGACCGCATAAGCGGCAGGCCCCTGCACCTGGACATCTCGGACGAACCGATGAAAAAAGGGATCATTACCAACAGGAATAAATTCGTGTTAGGCGGCTCGGGGTCAGGCAAGTCATTCTTTATGAATCATTTAGTCCGCCAATACTGGGAGCAGGGCACGCATGTCGTGCTGGTGGATACCGGTAACAGCTACCAGGGTCTTTGCGAGCTGATCCGGCGTAAGACCAAAGGTGAGGACGGCGTGTATTTTACCTATACCGAGGAACATCCCATCAGTTTCAACCCGTTCTACACCGACGACTACTATTTCGACGTGGAGAAGAAGGACAGCATCAAGACGCTGCTGCTGACACTCTGGAAAACCGAGGACGACAAGATCACGAAGACCGAGAGCGGCGAGCTGGGCAGTGCCGTGAACGCCTATATCGAGCGTATCCGCGCCGACCGGAATATCGTGCCGTGTTTTGACAGTTTCTACGAGTACCTGCGGGACGACTACCGCCGCGAGCTGGAGGAGCGGGAGATCCGGGTCAGCCGCGAGGATTTCAACATCGACAACATGCTCATCACCCTGCGGCAGTATTATAAGGGCGGACGCTACGACTTCCTTCTGAACTCCCGGGCCAACATCGACCTGCTCTCGAAGCGCTTCGTGGTCTTCGAGGTGGATTCCATCAAGGAAAACAAGGAGCTTTTTCCCGTGGTCACCATCATCATCATGGAGGCTTTCATAAACAAGATGAGACGGCTCAAGGGGGTACGCAAACAGCTCATCGTCGAGGAGGCCTGGAAGGCGCTCTCTACGGCCAATATGGCTGAATATCTGCGTTATATGTATAAAACCGTCCGCAAATACTACGGTGAGGCCATCGTTGTGACGCAGGAGGTCGAGGACATCATTTCCAGCCCGGTGGTCAAGGAGGCGATCATCAACAACTCGGACTGCAAGATCCTGCTCGACCAGCGCAAGTTCATGAACCGTTTCGACGCGATTCAGTCCTTGTTGGGGCTGACCGACAAGGAGAAGGCGCAGATTCTCTCGATCAACCAGTCCAACGACCCTTCCCGTAAATACAAGGAGGTCTGGATCGGTCTGGGCGGCGTTCAGTCGGCGGTCTATGCCACGGAGGTCAGCGTCCCGGAGTACCTGGCCTACACGACCGAGGAAACGGAGAAAGTGGAGGTACAGCGGCTTGCCGGGGAGCTGGGCGGTGATATGGAACTGGCGATCAGGCAGCTCGCCGAGGGCAAACGTTAAAGGGAGGGCAGGCCATGTATCGCAAGTGTATCGGATCAGACCCCACGGCGGCGCGTTTGGACTTCGCGCTGTACGAGGTGGCGGGCGAGTGGGAAAGCCGCTCGGGTTCTCCCCGGGTTCGCATCTACCGCAACCCGGGACGCCGGGGCGGCGGTTTTTACGTGGAGGTGTCCTACAAGGACGGGACACGCTTCTCCCGTCCCGTGAGGAAGTATTGGGGAGGTATCCGTTACTTCGACCTCTACGGGTATGTCGCCCTGGCCTACGATGCGGGGCGCGAGGTGCTCCAGCTCTCCGCCTACGGGGATTATTACCGGGCGTCGGAATGACCGCCCAAGTATTCACGAATTAAATAATGAAAAGGATGAAACGATTGATTTTAACGCTGTTCGTGGGGCTTCTTTGCTTCACGTACCAGGCAAAAGCGCAGTGGACGGTCATCGACCCGTCGAACCTCGTTCAGAACATCAAGAGCGCGGTTCAAAGCTCGACCACGGCGACCAACATGGTCAAGTCGCTGCAAGAGAGTATCAAGATTTATAACCAGAGCAAGGCTTACTACGACGCCCTCAAATCGGTGCATAACATCATCAAGGATGCCCGGAAGGTGAAGCTGACACTCGAAATGGTCAGCGAGATCACGGAAATCTACACCTCGGGATTCAACCGTATGGTTTCAGACCCGAACTTCACGGTGGACGAGCTGGCGGCGATCTCGGCGGGTTACGCCCGGCTGCTGGAGGAGGGCGGCGCGCTGGTGACGGAACTCAAGACGGTCATAACCGGCGGCAACGGCCTCTCGCTCTCGGACAAGGAGCGGATGGACGTGGTGGATCAGGTTTACACGAAGATGCTGGAGTACCGCAACCTCACGCGCTATTACACGCGCAAGACCATCTCCGTGTCCTTCATCCGCAGCCGCGAAAAGGGCGACGCGCACCGGGTGCTGGCACTTTACGGGAACCCGAACGACAGATATTGGTAACCTGAAAACGGAGGCAGTCATGGATTTCGACAATTTACACCAGGTTCTCCGGAACCTGTATCAGGAGATGATGCCGCTATGCGGCGACATGATCGGGGTGGCGAAAGGTATCGCCGGCCTGGGTGCGCTCTTTTACGTGGCTTACCGGGTATGGAAGGCACTGGCCAATGCGGAGCCTATCGACGTGTTCCCGCTCCTGCGGCCTTTCGCCATCGGCTTGTGCGTGATGTTCTTTCCCACCGTGGTTCTGGGGACGATCAACGCCGTGATGTCGCCCGTGGTGCAGGGCACGCACGCCATACTGGAGGGGCAGACATTGGATTTGCAGGCATACCAGCAACAGAAGGACGATTTGGAAGCCGAGGCCCGCAGGCGCGAGGGCAAGGCTTGGTTAGTGGACGACGAGGTGTATGAACAACGGCTTGCGGATATGGGTATCACGGATTTGGGCGAGATTATCAGCATGTGGGCCGAACGCACGTGGTACGACATCAAGGCCGGTTTCCGGCAGCTTGTCCGGGACTTCTTCGAGTTGTTGTTCAACGCCGCGGGGCTTACTATCGACACGCTGCGGACATTCTTTTTAGTCGTGCTGTCGATTCTGGGGCCCTTGTCGTTCGCCCTCTCCATTTACGACGGCTTTCACTCGACGCTCGCGAGCTGGATTTCCCGCTATATCAGCGTGTACCTTTGGCTTCCCATCGCCGACCTGTTCTCCGCGGTGCTGGCCAAGATCCAGACGTTGATGCTCCAGGCGGACGTCCTGGCCCTGCAAGACCCCAACTACATTCCCGACAGCGGCAGCGGTGTCTATATTATCTTTTTGATTATAGGTATCATAGGCTATTTCACGATCCCCACCGTTGCCGAGTGGGTGATCCAGTCGGGCGGAGCCGGCGGGGCTATGGGCGGTATCAACAAGGCCGGGGCATTCGCCACGGGTGTCGCTGGCGGTATCGCCGGCAACATGATCGGCCGCACGTTCGGGCGTCGCGGCGGTGGCGGTTCCTCCTCCGGTAACGGCGGCGTTGGCGGCCCGGCTTCGGGCAGTGCCCCCAACGGGCGCAACCTGGCAACACAAGGTAACAATAATCATTCATAACAATTTGGACAATGGAATTCAAGTCATTAAAAAACATCGAAACAAGTTTCAGGCAGATTCGGCTTTTCGGTATCGTGTTCCTCTGCCTGTGCGCGCTGGTATCCGTGTTCAGCGTGGTCGCGAGCTTCCGTTTCGCCGAAAAGCAGCGCGAGAAGATCTACGTCCTGGACGGGGGCAAGTCGCTGATGCTGGCGCTCTCGCAGGATTTGAGCCAGAACCGCCCCGTGGAGGCGCGCGAACATATCCGGCGTTTTCACGAGTTGTTCTTCACCCTCTCGCCCGACCGTGCGGCCATCGAGAGCAACATCAACCGCGCGCTGTTCCTGGTCGATAAGAGCGCCTTCGCCTATTACCAGGACATGCAGGAGAAAGGTTACTACAACCGTGTGGTGTCGGGGAACATCAGCCAGCGTATCGAGGTGGACTCCGTGGTGTGCGACTTCAACGCCTATCCCTACCGGGCCATGACCTATGCCCGGCAAATGATTGTCCGCGAGAGCAACATCACCGAGCGTTCGCTGGTCACGCGCTGCGAGCTGATCAACTCGGGGCGTTCGGACAATAACCCGCAGGGTTTCATCATGGAGAAATTCGAGATTCTGGAGAACCGCGATTTACGTACATTAAAAAGATAAGGTTATGGCAAAGAAGAGAATAAAGGCTTTCGGGGAGTGGGTCGAAGACCACCTGCGCCGCGCTTGCGGGGCGCTCTCGCCCGATAAGCGGATTATCGTGATCCTCACGCTGCTCTTGTTCTTTTCCGTCTTGTCGCTCTACTTTACCGTGTCTTCCATCTACCGCTTCGGCAAGGGAGCCGGGGAACGGATGCAGATACGGCATATCGAGCGGCTGGAGCTGGAATTAAGACAACGGCAGGAGGCCGACAGTGTAAAACATCTAAAAGATTTCAATTATGACGACGAACGAAAAACAGAATAAACAGCCGGAGGCGGGGAAAAAGGAACTCACGCCCCGGCAGATACAGATGCGGAAGAAGATGGTGGTCTTCCCGCTCTTTTTCCTGGCCTTTGCCGGGTGCATGTGGCTGATCTTCTCCCCCGGCGAAAAAGAACGGGAGGAGCCTTCGGCGGGTTTCAACACGGAGCTGCCGACCCCGGAATCGGAGGGTATCCTCTCGGACAAGCGTGATGCCTACGTGCAGGAGGAGATGCGGCGCAGGGAGCGGGAAAAGATGCGCTCCTTGCAGGATTTCGCGTTCGGGATGGAGGACGAGGAGGAAGAGCCCGTCATGCCCGCTGCCGTGCCGGATAAGTCTTCCGGCCCTGCCGGCGGTTCGTCGGGAGCTTTCCGGACTTCCCGTGCCGCCTATGCCGACATCAACCGCCAGTTAGGCAGTTTCTACGAGGACACCGCCGGTGAAACGGGGGAAGAGCGCGAGATGCAGGCCCGCATCGAGGAACTGGAACGCCGCCTGGAAGAACAGCAGGCGCAGAAAACGGCCCAGGAGGAGCAGGTGGCGCTGCTGGAGAAGTCCTACGAGATCGCCGCCCGCTACATGAATGGCGGTCAAGCCCCTGAAGCCCCGCGTCAGAAAGCCTCCGTTTCCGGCAAGGCTTCCGTGCAGCCCGTGCGCCAGGTGCGCCGTAACATCGTGTCGCTGCTCGCCGCCCCGCTGCCCGATTCGGTCTTCGCCCGTGAGTTCGTCAAGCCCCGGAACTGGGGTTTCAACACGGTGGGGAGCGACCTTCGCGAGCCCGAGCGCAACAGTATCCGTGCCGCCGTGCAGCAAACCGTGACGCTCACCGATGGCGGGGAGGTTACTTTCCGGCTGCTGGAACCGATGATGGCGGGAGAGCTGCTCATCCCCTCGGGTACGCCCGTAACGGGGGCGGCGAGGATCAACGGCGAACGGCTGACGGTCAAGGTCAGCGCTGTCCAGCACGGCGGGGCGGTCGTTCCGGTCGATCTGTCGGTCTATGACACGAACGGCAACGAGGGTATTCCCGTGCCGGGGTCGGAAGAACTCAATGCCGTGAAGGAGATCGCCGCCAATATGGGTGCGGGCATGGGCAGCAGTATCACGATCACGGACGATGCCGGTTCGCAACTGCTCTCCGACCTGGGGCGCAGCGCCATCCAGGGCGTGTCGCAATACGTGAGCAAGAAGATGCGCTCGGTCAAGGTCACGCTCAAGGCCGGTTACAGCGTCCTGCTGCTCCCGCCCCTTCAATAAGGGTACAAACGACGTACTTCCGTACACCACTGAAAAAATCCATTTTTATCAACAATCAAAAAATTATCGAGTATGAAAAAGATTCTTCTGGCACTCGCTTTTATCGGGTGCATGTTCGCTGCCCACGCGCAGGAAAAGCCCTCCACGGGCGATTTGTACGACGGTCTTACCCGTCCGCTGACCTTCAACCGGGTTATCCCGCCCTACGCGCTGGAGGTGACGTTCAGCAAGACCGTTCATGTGATTTTCCCCTCGGCCATCCGTTACGTCGATCTGGGGTCTTCGGATCTTCTGGCGGCGAAAGCCGACGGCACGGAAAACGTGCTGCGTGTAAAGGCGGCCCTGCGTGATTTCTCGCGCGAGAGCAACCTTTCGGTCATTACCGAGGACGGGGCCTATTACAGCTTCAATGTCAAGTATGCCGACGAGCCGGTGAAACTGTCGGTCGAGATGGCGGACTTCCTGCATGGCGGGGAGGCGGTAAACCGCCCCAATAATGCGCTGGACATCTATTTGCAGGAGTTGGGATGCGAATCTCCGCTGCTGGTCAAACTGATCATGCAGTCCATTTACAAGAATGACCGCCGCGAGATCAAGCATATCGGTTGCAAGCGTTTCGGGGTACAATACCTCCTCAAAGGTATCTACGTGCATAACGACCTGCTTTATTTCCACCTCCAACTGAAAAACTCCTCCAACGTGCCTTTCAACGTGGACTACCTGACGTTCAAGATTACGGACAAGAAGGTGGCCAAACGCACGGCCATCCAGGAGCAGGTCGTATGGCCCGTGCGGGCGTACAACAACGTGCAGGTCATCGGCGGCAAGCGTACCGAGCGCATGGTCTTCACGCTCCCGAAGTTCACGCTGGCCGACGACAAGCAGCTGGTCGTGGAACTGCACGAGCAGCAGGGCGGGCGACACCAGACTTTCACGGTGGAGAATGCCGACCTGGTGCGCGCACGTGTTATCAACGAGTTAAAGGTAAAGTGATATGAAACGGGCGATATTCATTCTCACGCTGGGGTTATGCCTCCTCCTTTCGGACGGGGCGCACGCCCAGCGTGCCCTGCCCGCCATGCGCGGGCTGGAAATACGGGGAGGCATGACCGACGGCTTCTATACCCGGGACAGCCGCAGCGAAACGGGCTACTGGTTCGGGCTGGCCATGAGCCGCTACGCGAAGAATGCCGACAAGTGGGTGTTCGGCGCGGAGTTCCTGAACCGTTATTACCCCTACAAGTCGGAACGTATCCCTGTGGCGCAGTTCACTGCCGAGGGCGGTTACTATTACAAGTTCCTCGCCGACCCGTCCAGGACTTTTTTCTTCTACCTCGGCGGCTCGGCGCTGGCCGGTTACGAGAGTGTGAACCGGGGCGAAAGGCGGCTCTATGACGGCTCTACGCTCCGCCACCGCGACCGTTTCCTCTATGGCGGGGCCGTCACGCTGGAGGTCGATGCGTACCTGACCGACAGGATTATCCTCTCGCTGACGGGGCGTGAGCGTATCCTATGGGGCACTACAACGGGACATTTCCACGCGCAGTTCGGCCTGGGCGTGAAATTCATAATCCATTAAACTTGCAAGCGACATGAAAAAGATGAAAAAGATATTGGCCCTGGCGGTCTGGATCGCCGCCCTGGGTCTTTTATGCGCATCCTGCGACAACGGGCTGGATATACAGCAGGCGTACACGTTCTCTCTGGAAACGATGCCCGTTCAGAAGCGAATCTCCGTTGGTGAAACCGCTGAAATCCGCTGCACGCTCGTGCGGGAGGGGAGATATGACGGCGCGCGTTACACGATCCGCTATTTCCAGCCCGACGGGCGCGGTGAGTTGAGGATGGACGACGGTACGGTGTTCCTGCCCAACGACCGCTATCCGCTCGACCGTGAGGTGTTCCGCCTCTATTACACATCGCGCAGCGATGACCAGCAGACCATCGACGTCTATGTCGAGGACAACACGGGTCAGGTCGTGAAGACCTCCTTCACGTTCCAGAGCGAGAACGGGACGGAGGAAACGGAACGATAACGGAATATGTCTAACCAAGAGAAGCGCCCGTCACCCGGGCGCTTTCCATAAATACTGAAAACCATGACAGAGCAAGAGAGAATAGATATAGCCTATCTCGATACGGGGGTGTACGAGAACCCGTGGCGCGAGAACCTTTTCGAGACGCTGCCCGAGGATCGGAAAACGGCGGAAGTCTGCCGTTTCGCCATCAAGAAATCGGCTTTCAACATCGAGTTCGTTCCCGAAGCGATGAAAACGCCGGAACTTTGTCTTGCCGCGGCCGGCCACCGGGGCGAAACACTGAAATTCGTCCCTGACCGTCTGAAGACACCGAAAATGTGCCGTGCCGCCGTCGATAGCAACAGCTACGCGCTGTATTACGTTCCGGAGGGGTTGAAGCCCCCCGAACTGTGCATGACGGCCGTGAAGCGCAACGGTCTGGTGCTGGAGGCCGTCCCCGGGGAATTGAGGACGCCGCAAATATGCCGTGCGGCGTTGAAAGCGGTGGACAGTGCCGATTACAAGATACTCCCTTACATTCCGTATCCCGATATATGCCTGGAAGGGCTGAAAAAATTCGGGATGTCGTTCGTGGACAAGTTCGAGATTTTCGCCTCCATTGCCCCGGAGGTCATGACCGGGGAACTGGCCCTTCACGGCGTGGGGATGGACGCGTCCTGCCTTTCGCTCGTGCCGGTGGAACTGCGCACGGAGGCAGTCTGCCTGCGTGCCGTCAGCGGGGACGGCATCCTGCTCCATGAAGTGCCGGAGGAATTACGCACGGAACGGGTCTGCGAGGCCGCCGTGTCCTCGAACTACCTGGCACTGGAGTACGTTCCGAAACATCTGAAAACCGACCGTCTGTGCGGGATGGCGCTGGAGCGCGATCCCCTGGCCATCCGCTTTTTCAACCCCGAACAGCTCACGCCGGAGGTCTGCAACCGGGCGTTGGCCCGTACCGACGACCTGCGTGTCCTCCGCTATATCCCCTTCGAGGAGATACACCTGAAAGTGTTGGGGTTCTATTGCACGAATTACGATAAGACCTTCGATTTTTTGGAGAACATGAACCCCTGGTTCCTCACGCCGAGGGTGGCCCGGGAAATTTTCGCCCTGGAGCCGGAGCTGTTCTACAACCTTCCCGACCACGCCAAGAACGAGGAGATGTGCCGCCGGGCCGTCTGGCACGACGGGAGCTACCTGCAATATGTCCCCGAGAAGTGGAAAACGCCGGAGTTGTGCATGGAGGCCATACGGCGCAGTCCCTATGCCATCGCCCACCTGCCCGAGAGCATGAAAAGCCCGGATCTATACATGAGCCTAGTGCGGGAGAACCCGCAAAACCTGAAAGGCGTCCCCCGCGAAGCCCGGACGCCGGAGATGAGCCGGGAGGCTTTCGAGCGTACCTACGGGAAGGACAAAACCGATTTCTCGGTTATCAGCGCGTTGAGCGACCCCGCCCTGGTCTTGCAGGTGTTCCGCGAGCAGGACGACCCGCAGCAGATACACCGGTTGATGAGTGTCCTGCACCTGAACCGCCGGCTTGTAACGGAGGAGGTGGCGTTGGAGGCCGTTCGCAAGGATGCGGGGGTGCTGTACGACATTCCCCAGAGGGCCATCACGCCGCTCGTGGCCGATACGGCCGTGCGGGGCGACCCGAGGATGATCCAGTGGGTTCCGAGGGAGCTTCGCACGGCGGATCTGTGCCTCTATGCCGAGGCCGCCCATCCCGAGTTGCGGGTTTACGTTCCCGACGAAATAGCAAAGGGACGTAATATCTACTCGTTCCACCGTCAGGTGGACGCGAAATTGCGGCAGCCGCTCGAATACGAACAATACAAGACCCTCTACTCGGGCGGCGCGGTGCGTGTGAACAACGTGTGGACGTCGGTTGCGGGTGAGATTGACTGCTGCGAGGTGCGTTACGACCGTAAGACGGAGAAACTCAAACTGCGGATCGTCGAACCGCCCAGGGAGAAGAAGGCGCAGCCGAAGGTCGCGCCCCGCAAACCCGCCCGGGGGCCGAAATTGTAGGACGGCGGGTAGTTCTTTGGCAGGAAGGTTGTTAAAAATCGCACGTGTTGTCGCCGATACCCGAATGAAATCGTTATATTTGCAATCGAATCCTCCGGCGGCGTGCCGCCGGGCGATTTACATACGGAAGGAACACATTATGGTGGGGCATTGAAAACAGCCAAATTTTAATCCGCTCGCAAAATAATGGGTAGTTCTCTTCTTCATCGTCGTGTCTATATGCGTCAAGCGTATGCGATAGCGGCGTGGGGAGAAATTATCTATCGAGTGGATGGGTGCTTGGCTGTACCTCAATGCCGGTATTTAACGTATTCTCACGCCTTTTTCGTATGGTATTTGTCTGAACCTAAAGAAAAGCGATATGGAAACGAAATCGACAAATGAGGTAAAGGGTGATTACGACCGGGTATCGGCGAGTGAATGCCTGGGGTCGCTAATCGAGTTGCACGGGATTGTCATGGAAGACGATCTGTTCGTCATTCCCGATGCGGATGGCACGGCAGTATTATACAATGACGGGAAGATACGTTTTGACGAGATCGCCGACATCGAGGTCGGCTCGGTGTTTGTGGGCATCCTGCTCCGCAACGGCTATCTGTTCTACCTTTCCCGTACCGAACCGCTCAAGACGTGCATATACACGCATGGCGGGTGGGGTTCAATCTCTGAAATTTCTCCCCGTGGCATTGCCGGACATATCGGGCGTGAACTGCACGGGAAGCTGGGCGACCATACGGCGGTCGATTGACGGGAAACAAAAAAATCGGACGGTTGTCGTCCGATTTTTTTCGCGTCGTATTTTCACGGCCGTTGCCTGCCGTGTTCCCGTTTCCGCCTTTGCAGGGCGAGCAGTTGCCGCAACATGTAGGCATGGTTTTCCCCCACGGTATGCCCCGAGGGCATCAGGTAGGGACTTGCGAGGCACTCCCGGCATTGGCGTACCGCCTCTTTTAAGTCGGTAACGGTTATTTCCGCTCCCGTGATGTCTTTAATCTTTGTTTCCATTCTTGTCCTGTTTTTTTGGTTCGTACCAACTGTCCCGGTAATTTTCTCCCACGAGCGAGAAAATTCCGCTCATGCCGCTTTCAGCGGCGAAATTTTTGGCTTCCCATATACCGGAAAACTCTCCCAGCAGCCGGTAGCCGATGAATAATTTGTACTTGCGCATGATTTTATCGTTTTTCCAGGTTGATAATCGGTGTGTTCTTTTGCAGCCATTCCTTCACGCTGTCCATGTTGTATTCGGATGTGATAACCGCCGTTCGGTCGTCGATTTCGGTGAAGCGCGTAGTTTCATACCCGTCGATCCACTGCTTCAGCGTGGCAACGCCCCACACCTGCGGGTCGTCGAACATGGTGTTGAGCCGCCCGATACCCTCGCCGAAGGTTACGAGCAGCGTTTCATAGGAGATTTCCTTGTTTACTTCATTCGTTTTCATATTCTCGCTTTTTACGGGCGGCTTTTGCCGCCCCGAAATTTTTTAATCAGACAAGTTCCACTCTAACCCTGCTCATGTTCGCCCAGAACACGCCGTTGCAGTAGTAGGCGTAGCCGTTATGCCAGTTGCTCCTACGGCGTATCACGTCCTGCTCGGGTGGTCGTATCTCGATACTCGTGGTGTAGATGTTGTGTCCCACGGTAATGACGAGGTTGCACCTTCGCCATATCTCGGAATGGGTTTTGAACCCGTTTTTCCCCTCGACGAGCGCAAGGGCGGTCTTGACTGCTTCCCGAACTTCCCAATCCCACTCCCCGAAGGGTTTGAGCGGGCGTGCCATGTAGCTTTTATAGATGATTTTCATTGTTATGTTTTTTTGTAGGGCGGCTTTCGCCGCCCCGATTTTATAATTCGACAATCCTTTCCACTCTGCCGTACAACATGGAGCGTATGCTCGTCTTGTCCACGCCCTTGTATTCCGTGTAATGCCCGTACTGCTTTACCACGAATGTTTTCAGTACATCGACAAAGTTGAAACGATACCCTAAAAGCGGAATGGAGTCCTTGAAATAGGTGTTATGGTTTACCTCACGGGTAATCCAGTCTTTCTCCTCACGGGTGAGCGTTCCCCCGTCATTGAGCCGTTTGCGTAATATGTACGCTTTTGAGCCTGCAAGGCTTTCGAGTGCGGGAACATCCCACGACACGAATTTATATGCTATTTGGTTCATTCTATTTTGTTTTTGCGGGCGGCTTTCGCCGCCCCGATTTTTATGCTGTCATTCGTTTCCGTATAAGGGACATGTTCCCCTTCATCAGTTTCAGTATTTGCCCGTGGTATGGGGTATTCTTGTTACACACGCCACGGCTCTGCACGACCTCCATGCGTTTTAGGGACACCTCTATCGTTTCGATACGTTTGCCGTCGATTGTGGCCGAGAGTATGAGCGAGTCGGCTTTCAGATAGTATTCGTTGGTAAACACGCAGTGGTGCATGGCCTCGCCCTCCTGCCGTATGGCTTCAACGCTGTCCAATACCCTGATGCAGATTTCCCCGTCGGAAAACTCCACTCCGAAAAACCGCCCTTTGGCTTTGACAAACGAGGCTTCCTGTTCCAACGCCTTGCGCCGTTCCTCCTGCCGCCGTTCCATTTGCATGTGCCGCCGTTTTTTAGCCATGTAGAGGTCATGCGCTGCGGGCAGGTCTGCGGGACACACGAAATGGGCGTTATGCAGGTCTTTCCCGAAAAATCGCAGCAGGTCGATGTAGTCGCACCATTCCGTCGGTTTCCCGATAGCGTACCCGTTACGGATGGCGATACGGATGGCCGGCAAATAGTCTGCGATATTGCGGGAGGAACGGGCGAAAAATCGCACGAGTGCCGTTTGTCCCGCTTTAAGCAGCGTTTCGGCCTTGTTCTCCGAGAGCAGCAGGTGGATAAGGTCGAAAGGGGTTACATCGGGGAGTTGTTTGCCGTAGCCGCTTCGGCGCAGTTCGGGGATAAGCCGTTGCCGGGGATAGATGCGTGTGGGCGTGATGTTGTATTTCCCGTCGTTCTCCGCCCGCAGTTCCAATGCGCTCGACCAACTCCACCCGTGAACGAAGAAGCCCATCGGGCGCAGCCGTGCGAAGGTTGCGGAGCGTCCGTCGGGGGCAATCCACCGCTGTACGGCTTCGATATGGGTGTAAACGGGCGTCTGTCCCACTTTCGCCCAACACTCGATATAGACGAAGCGCAGGACTTGAAAACCCTTGCAGCGGGTTACGATGCACAAATACTCGTAATCGTTGAACTTGCGGCGCAGGGTGGTTTCCACTTTCAGCGTGGTGTGGCAATGCGGACACTCGCACCCTAACAGATTGTCCGTGAGTTCTCCGTTTTCGCTCTGCCACGTGTGGCCGCACTCGGTGCAGGTGATAAGTCCTTTCGGCGTGCGGCGTCCGATATGCTCGATGCAGTTCTTGTACCCCCATTCGATTTGTGCGGGGGTAAGCGGCGGCAGGTGTTTGCTTGCCGCCACGACGTTCTGTTGGAATTTTGTTCTCGGTTTCATAACTAAAATAGACTGGGCATTAGTTTGTTATCTTCGATTTTCTTGGGTTTGGACTTGGCTTTCGCCAACTTGGCGTAGGCTTCGCTCTCGGCCTTCCGTATGGCGTTCCGCCGTGCCTCGGCTTTTTCCTCCTCGGTCAGTTCAACGGTGTGATTGACCACTACCTTGCAACTGACGGGTTTGCCGATGTCGATGTCCTCCTCGTCGTAATAGTGGAGTGCCATAGAGTATATTTCCTCGTCGGCAAACCCGTTGCAACCGCTCTGCCGTACTTGGTTGATGATGAAAGTGCAGCAATCGTCAATGTTCTTTTTCGGGTTGGCGTATCGGGGTGCGAAAAGTTCGTCCTCCCGTGCCCGTGCGTCGAGATAGTTCTGTATCGTCAGTTTGAAATAATCTGTTCCTTGTGCCATGATTTTTTGGTATTGTGGGGCGGCGAGCCGCCCCGTGTTCAACATTTATTCGTCCTTTCCGAGAAGCCGTCGCACCTCGTCCTCTTTGGTCTTTTGGAAAATCCATCCCGCTTTCTTCTGCCCGTCATGCGTCAGCCGTGCGTTGAAGCGTCCCCCGAATGCGTGAAGGGCGTCCTTGACGGGCTTGGTGTCCCCGAATACGGCTATCGCCTTCTCGGAATAGTCCACGATGATAAACCCGCCTTGCACGCTCGTTTCAGTGCGTTCCGCCCGTTTTTCGTCTTTCGGCTCGGGCAGACATATATTCTCCTCGTTTCCTGCGATATATGCCAGCCTGTCGATGTACCCTTCACGGGTGTAGTGGGTCAGTTTGCAGACACTCCACCCGTATTTCGGACTTTTGCCGAGCGTGAAAACGGGATAGCGGTGTTCGTTCTTGGGGTCGTATTCGGAGAGGTGCGCCGTTTGCGGGAAATTGGCCGCCGCCTTTCTCAACTCCCCGAAGCCGTTGCGGGAGGTGGCCGAAAAGCCGAGAATGACGGTACGCACGCTTCGGGTGGTCGAACACTCGTAAGAGGGGTCAGTGTATTCCGTTTCGTTGAGTTCGGCGATGATTACGCCCTGCACCCCTTCGGGCATGATGCGGCGTAACCTCTGCGCTCCTATTTCCGCTATGCGGTCATGCTCGGCTTTCTCTTTGGCGGCGGCGATGGCCTGCGCCGTGGCTTGCTCTTCCGCCTGCCTCACGAGCAAAGCCACCTCGAAAGCGTCCATGAACTCGGGGTTCACGTCGTCGTAGTACCTGCCGATACCGAATGTTTGCGAGAGGGGTCGCAGAATGTCCGTTTGGCTGATTTCCTTTGTTTCGGTATCGACCATGTGGTACACGTAGCCACGGGCGGTGTGTTCCACCTTGTAAACGACGTAACGCTTTCTGCTCGCACCCGCACCGATACCGATGATAACCTGGTTTTCCTTGACTACCTGCACCTGCGTGTCCGTGGTAGTCGCTCCGAATAATGAAATGTACTTTGTCATACCTGTAAAAATTTAGAAGATGTGAGTGAATAGGAAATAGAAAAAGCCGATTAGAGCCACGAGAGAAACAAGGCAGGAGAAAATGCCCCGCAGGATGTCATAACAGAACGTGAAGCCCAAAACGACCCAAATAAAGTCGATACCCCACACGTGGAAGCCCAAAGCCACCGCCCCGACCTTTACCGCCAACCCGACCTTTGCCTTTATGCCAAGTGGAAGGTTGGAGGATTTCTGTTTCCATTTATTTTTCTCTTCGTTTCTCATAACCTTTGACTTTTTTTTTATGCCGTAGCGGAGCCGGTATGGATGGAATCTGTTTCGGTAGCATCAAAAGGTGTCGGGGATAGCTGCTGCAAGATTTTGTCGGAAAATACGCTCGCCCGCAGGGAAAGAGGAAGATTTTGCGGCAAACCGCCCCGCGGCCCGATCTTGCAGCAGCGTGAGCCCCGTAACTACCTTTGCTACTGACAACAGATTTCCATACCGCGCTCCGCGGCATGAAAAAAAGAGAGGAAAAGGTTATGGGAGAGAAACGGGGAGAAAACGATATGCCGTGAACGCTCGCGAAAGTCGGTTCACGGCTCACCCTGCATGGAATGATAAATCGCCCGCGAACATTTCCTTTCACGGGCGATTGGCGTATCGGAGCGTGCCGATCCCGTATCGGCGGAGGATCGTTTCCGCCGGACGTGGCGCCACTCGCTGCCACTTTTAAGACGGATACGTCCATATACCACTGGCTGATAACAAGATACTGTTCATTTGTGTACTTTTGGGCATCCGGGAAACAAAAAATGAAACAGAACATGGAAATAATAAGTATGGACGTGAAGGCTTTCGACGCGCTGGCAGGGCACGTGGAAGCCATTGAAAGAAAAGCCGAGGCGTTATGCCGCAGGCAGGAGGACGTGAGTTTGAAAAAATGGCTGGACAACCAGGATGTCTGTGACGTGCTGGGGATATCGAAACGTACCCTGCAAACCTACCGGGAGAAAGGGTTGCTGCCTTTCAGCCGCATCCGTCACAAAATCTTCTACAAACCGGAAGATGTCGGGAAACTGCTGCAATCGTCGCACTATCCTAATACCGCCGCGTTATGAGCCATTATTTCATCGACAAGCACGATCCGCGTGTGGCGGATCTCTTCCGGCGTTTGGAAAAGGCCGGCAAGGCACTGGATAAACTGGAATCCTCCGGAGGCCGGACACTCAAGGGAGAGCGGTTCGTCACCGACGAGGAATTGTCCCGGCTGCTGAAAATCAGCAGGCGTACATTGCAGGAATACCGCACGGCGCGGATCATTCCCTATTATTTGATTCAGGGCAAGGTACTATACATGGAATCCGAGATACAGAAATTTCTGGAAGATTCCCGGAAGAAATGTATCGGGGGACAGGAATGGGTATAAAAGAAGAACGGCCATCACGGCCGTTCTTCTTTTTCAGTTCAATATCGTGTTCATGCCGGGGAGCTGCCAGACGACGGCGGTCGTCGTGGCCCTTCGGACAAGCCACCGTCGGAAGGCTTCGGCATTCCCGGATTTTAAGCGGAAAGCCAGCGCGGCGATCATTTCGAGCGAATACAGCTCGACAATACCGCCGTCACGGTTGCGCTCCCGGCGGTAAACCCGCTCCTCACGGAGTATGCCGCTTTTGAGTATGGAGCGGATGTTGCTCCCCACGGCAGGAACGAAGACTCCGAACAGGTCGGCAATCTGGTGGCGCGTGAGCCATACACGGTTCTCCGGCGTGTGGATTTCCACCCGCCCGTTTTCAATGCTGATAGGTTCTCTTGTCGTCATAGTCATACAAATTTATCAATTTTTGTTATACTGTTCAACCGTTTACCGTTATAATATCTGCCGTTTCCGGTTCGTCCTCCTCGTAGAGATTTATTTTCCGGCCTTTGGTCTGTTCTTTCAGACGTTTCATGTCCTCGTCCACCTTGCGGTCGGTCACTTTGGCGTAAATCTGCGTGGTGGAAATGCTCTTGTGTCCCATCATGCGGCTGACAGTTTCGATAGGCACACCCAGCGAGAGCGTGATATGTGTCCCGAAATTGTGCCTCGCCTTGTGAAAGGTCATGTCGAAGCCGTATGTCCGTCCCAGTTCTCTGGTGAGCTTGATGAGATACCCCCGGCAATAGAGGTTGAAAATCCTGTCGCTTTTACGCTCGTGGCGGTATTTCTCGATGATCTGCAACGGCACGTTCAGCAGGCGGATGGCCGAGGGCGTTTCGGTCTTCTGGCGCCGGATGTGTATCCAGTACGTTCCGTCGTCCGACTGCGTGATGTCTTTTTCGGACAAGCGTTTCAGGTCGGCGTAGGACAACCCCGTGAAGGTAGCGAAGAGAAACCAGTCCCGCACCCGCTGGAGGTTGGGTTTACCGACGGGAGTTTCCATCAGTTTTTTGAGGTCTTCGAGTTTCAAATGGCGGCTCTTGCGCCGGGGCAGTTCCGGGTGCAGCTTCCCGTAAGGGTCGCGCCGGAGTGTACCCTGACTGACAGCCCGCTTGGTCATTTTTTTCAACCGGTAAAGATGCTCGTGTACTGTCTTGGGTTTCATTTCACGATCTGTACGCAGGAATATTTCAAAATCATCGTAGAACTCCCGGTCAAGGCTCCGCAACGCTACATCCTCCTTTTCCTTCCTTTTTTTCACGAAGGAGGCTAAAATATTATAGGAGTTCTCGTAACTTTCATAAGTTTCTTCCTTGCGATCCACGCCGACACGCTTGCGGAACTCCTCGTTATGCTCGCGGAACAAGGCAAGGAGGGTGAACGGTTTCTGCCCGATTCCTTCCACGGCGTTTTTGACCAGCTCGGCCGTCACGAAACCGAGGCTTTTACGAATATGACGGTAATGTCCGGTGATTTTTTCGGTCAGTTTCTCTATTGCCTGGTTTACCGTTCGGGCGTTCTCGCTTCGTCCGTTCGCCCTTTTGGTTTCCGGATTCCAAAGCGATGGATCGACAAACGCGTTGATATTGATCGGGGCCGACTTGGCGTCGATGCTTACCTTGCATAACAATTTACATGTTCCGTCCTTGCGGACTTTCGTGCGGTTGATGTAGAACAGCAGGGAGAACGTGCTGCGGCGTTTTATCTCTTTATTATTCGTTTCCATAATCGTTGTGAATTTGATTGTCAATGATAGATTAAATAGCTACGGAGAAGCGGCCGGCAATCTTTTCCTCTAAAGACCGGGTATCCATGTCGATCTTGTCATCGGTCACTTTGGCGTAAATCTGCGTCGTGGAAATGCGGCTATGCCCCAGCATTTTACTGACGGTTTCAAGCGGGACACCATGCGAAAGCGTGATCTCGGTGGCGTAGGTATGGCGTCCGCAGTGAAAGACGAGTTTCCGTTCAATTCCGCAAATGGCGGCAATACGTTTCAGTGTCCGGTTGAGTTCGTTGTTGCTGTACATCGGCAGCAGTTTTCCTTCCGGGGCCATATCCCGGTACTTGTCGAGGATGAGCAACGGTATGTCGAGCAACGGCACTTCATAGTCGATTTTCGTCTTCTTGCGGGCGGTCTTGATCCATACCTCACCGTCCTCGGCCACTTCCAGATCCTCCGTCGTCAGGCGGCACATGTCCCCGTAAGGGATACCCGTGTAGCAGGAGAAGAGGAACAGGTCGCGGATATGGTAGAGTTTCGGGTCGTGCAGGGGTGTGGTCATCAGCCGTTGTAACTCTGCGGCGGTAAGGTATTTCTGTTCCCGCTCGGGATGTTCGGCTTCATACCCCGCGAACGGGTCGGCAGTGATAATCCCTTCCGCGATGGCTTCCCCGACAATCGTGTTCAACCGTGTGACAAGCAACACGATAGTTCCCAGGGCAAAGCGGCGCTCCGTGCGTAGGTAGAGGTCATAGTTGTCGATGAATGAACGGTTCAGGGCCGTGAAAGGAACATCCGACAACTTGTATTTCTCCTGGATGAAAGCAGCCACACAGTTACAAGCATAGCGGTAAGATTGTGCTGTTCCCTTTTCCCGGTTCACGCCGACACGTTTTTCGAAATGTTCGATGAACGTCCGGAAATAACCCAACAGGGTTTCCTGCCCGAAAGCCGTCCCCAACAACAGATTCCTTATTTCTTCAGCCGTTACATTCTCACGGGTGGCTGACAGTTCGTCATAAATGGAAATGGCTGAAGCTCGCAAATCGTCCAGTTGCCGGTTGATTTCCCGCGCGGCGTTACTTTTACCCGTGGCACGTCCGGATGCCCACAGTGCAGCGGGTACGGACATTTTCGCACTAAAAGCCGCTTCTGAAAATTTGCCGACAACAAGTTTCGCCATGACCGGGCAATGTCCCTCGTCATTCATTTCGCTCTTTTTGAGGTAGAACGTAACCGTTACATCCGTCTGTTTCATAACTCTATTTTTTTTATGTTGCAAAATTACTTGATATATAGCTATTTACAGTTATGAAAATTATAGCGGAACAAAGAATAAAACCCCGGATGCCGGTAACATAACCTGTATTTCCATGAAAAACGGAAAAAAACGGTTATCTTTACGGGCAAAATATAGGGTTCTTTGCATGGTGAACGGTAAAACCGCAGGTGGTCAAGCGTTATTTTGCCGGATTATCCGGGGCTAAAAAAGGCAACGGATAAGTAGCAAATCTTTCTCTTAACCTTTCATTATCCTGCATTTTAGCGATTTGGAAAGGTATAGAAGAATTTGGCTTAACTCTCCTCAATACCAAACACTTACTTTATTTATCCAAATTTTGCCGTTTTTTTGCGAGTTCTTCGTATATTTGTACGATATTTTAAAGACGACAGATGAGTACCGAATTAGAAAACGTAAAAAAGCAAGAAGAAGAATATTCCGCTTCGAATATCCAGGTTCTCGAAGGGCTTGAGGCGGTGCGCAAGCGCCCCGCCATGTATATCGGCGACATAGGCGAGAAGGGCCTGCACCATCTGGTCTACGAGGTGGTCGACAACTCGATCGACGAGGCGCTGGCGGGCTATTGCACCGACATCGACGTGACGATCAACGAGGACAACTCCATCACCGTACGCGACAACGGCCGCGGCATCCCGACCGACTACCACGAAAAGGAGGGCAAATCGGCACTCGAAGTCGTGCTTACGGTTCTCCATGCGGGCGGTAAGTTCGACAAGGGCAGCTACAAGGTTTCGGGCGGCCTGCACGGCGTGGGCGTATCGTGCGTGAACGCGCTTTCGACGCTGCTGATCGCCGAGATCCGCAGCCGCGACGGGAAAATATACCGCCAGACGTACAGCAAGGGCGCTCCCACCTCGCAGGTCGAGGTCATCGGCGAATGCTCCGACCGCGGCACCACCATCACGTTCAAACCCGACGAGAGCATCTTCACGCTCACGACGGAATACAAATACGACATCCTGGCCAACCGCCTGCGCGAACTGGCGTTCCTGAACAAGGGCATCCGCCTGAACCTCTACGACAAGCGCAGGGACGACGAAGGCAATACCCGCGAAGACCACTTCTATTCGGAAGAGGGCCTCAAGGAGTTCGTCCAGTACCTCGATGCCACGCGCGGCACGCCGATCATCGACCAGATCATCTACCTCGATACCGAAAAGAACGGCGTCCCGGTCGAGGTGGCCATGCAGTACAACGACTCGTTCTCGGAGAACGTGCACTCCTATGTAAATAACATCAACACCATCGAGGGCGGTACGCACCTGACGGGCTTCCGCCGCGCGCTGACCCGTACGCTCAAGAAATACGCCGAGGATTCGGGCATGCTCGCCAAACTGAAGTTCGACATCAACGGCGACGACTTCCGCGAGGGCCTCACGGCCGTGGTTTCGGTGAAGGTGCAGGAGCCGCAGTTCGAGGGCCAGACCAAGACCAAACTGGGCAACGACGAGGTCTCGGCCGCCGTAGATCAGGCGATGTCTGCCGCCCTGGGCCACTACCTGGAGGAGAACCCCAAGGATGCCAAGGCCATCGTGCAGAAAGTCATCCTGGCCGCGACGGCACGCCACGCGGCACGCCACGCCCGAGAGATGGTGCAGCGCAAGACCGTGCTTTCGGGAGCCGGGCTCCCTGGCAAACTGGCCGACTGTTCGAGCCGCGACCGTTCGATCGCCGAAATCTTCTTCGTCGAGGGTGACTCGGCAGGCGGCACGGCCAAATCGGGCCGCGACCGTAATTTCCAGGCCATCATGCCGCTGCGCGGTAAGATCCTGAACATCGAAAAGGCGCAGGAGCACCGCATGTGGGAGAACGAGGAGATCAAGAACATGTTCACGGCGCTGGGTGTGACGATCGGCACCGAGGAGGACAGCAAGGCGCTCAACCTGGAGAAACTCCGCTACGACAAGATCATCATCATGACCGATGCCGACGTCGACGGCAGCCACATCGCGACGCTGATGCTGACGTTCTTCTTCCGCAAGATGAAGGAGCTGATCGAGAACGGCCACGTCTACATCGCCACCCCGCCCCTCTACCTCGTGAAGAAAGGCAAGCAGGAGCGCTATTGCTGGACGGAGAAGGAACGCGACACCATCACCGCCGAATTCGGCAAGGGGGCGCACGTGCAGCGTTACAAAGGTCTCGGCGAGATGAACGCCCACCAGCTGTGGGAAACGACGATGAACCCCGACACGCGCATCCTGCGCCAGGTGAACATCGAAAACGCTGCCGAGGCAGACCGCATCTTCTCGATGCTGATGGGTGACGAAGTGCCGCCCCGACGCGAATTCATCGAGAAAAACGCGCATTACGCAAATATCGACGCATAATGAAAAGGAAAAGGATTGCCCTTGCGAAAGGTGCGATCCTTTTCTTTATATAACCGATATTACAGACTGACACTATGAAAGTTACCGTAATCGGAGTCGCCGGAGGAACCGGCTCGGGAAAGTCCACGCTCGTCAAACGCCTGCAAGAGGCCTTCGTAGGCGACGACGTCGTGACGCTCTGCCACGACTACTATTACAAGGCGCACCCCGAGCTGACCTACGAGGAACGCACGAAACTCAATTACGACCATCCGCAGGCGTTCGACACGCAGATGCTGGTCGACCACATCAAGGCGCTGAAGGACAACGTCCCCATCGAGCACCCGGTCTACTCGTTCGTCGACCACGACCGTACGGCGGAAACCGTGTGCGTGAAGCCTTCGAAGGTAATCATCGTCGACGGCATCCTGATCTTCGAAAACAAGGAGCTGCGCGACATGATGGACATCAAGGTCTATGTGGACACGGACGCCGACATACGCCTGGCGCGCCGTATCCTGCGCGACGTCTGCGAGCGCGGGCGTACGATGCAGTCGGTAATCACGCAATACACCTCGACCGTGAAGCCCATGCACGACGAGTTCGTCGAACCCTCGAAGCGCTACGCCGATGTCATCATCCCCGAGGGCGGTTTCAACTCGGTGGCCGTAGCGATGCTGATCCAGAACATCAGTTCGCTGATCGCGCGTAACGAGTAGCCGGACAACCGGGTGACCGAAAGGCCCGAGAACGGCATTATGGGAAAGGAGATAACAGGACGGGACTCCGAGGAATTTACGGATATCCTGCAACGAAAACCCCGGCGCAATCTCTTTGCGCCGGGGTTTTATTTCGGAATCGGAATCCAAGCCGCAGCCGCTTTGCACCCTAAGGCTACGATCAGCTGCGACTTGCCGGCTGCGGCAGCCAACCGTCACTGCACATGGGTACCCGGGGCCAAACAAAACAGAAAGCACCCGCCTGCCGCGGAACCGAATGCCGGAAGGAAGGAACACGCCGGGGCGGAAAAGGCTACTCGCCCCGCCGGGAGATGTCGAAGCTGAAATTTTGCCCGTCCTTTGTTCCCATGGCGCTCTCCTGCCAGCGGTTGTTCGCCGCATCCCACTCCGAAAAAATAGCTATATGGTCGTACTCGAACGGCAGGATCACCTTCCCGTTATTGGCGACGATCCCGAAGCGTTTACGCCCCGTGGCATCGGAGATGGAGGCCGCCGCGTGCCCGTATTTTCCTCCGTCCTGCAAATCGCCCACACGGAACGGCAGCACAGTTTCCCCGTTGGGGCCGATCAGCGTATAGGTATATTCGCCGTCCTGCTCCATGCCGACCCATGTGTTGGCAAAGCGGAAGCCCGAAGCCATGTCGAACTGACAGGGGATTACCTCCTTCCCGCTGCGGTCGATATAGCCGTAGGCCAATTTCCCGCCCGCAACGACCTTGCTCACTACGGCCCGGTCGCCCAGGAACTCCTCGGCACTGTAAAAGTTGCACGGCACGACCTGTCGCCCCGACTTGTCGATGAACCCCCATTTGACATAGTATTTTCCCTGAATGCCGACCGGGGCCAGCCCGTCCTGCGCGAAATCCCGGGCGTCGTCGAACTGCACAGGAATAACGATTCCGCCATCCGGGGCGATATACCCGAACTTCCCGCAGAATTCGTACGCATCCCGGAGCGTAATCCCCGCCACGTTTTCCTTCTCGACATAGGCACCGACACCCACGCGGGCGAGCCCGTTGGAAAAATCGCTGCAATAGTCGTAACCGAGGCTGCGGACATTGCCCAGCGTATCGGCGAGCAAGAATTCCCGTTCGGCGGCCGTGCCGGTGCGGGCCACACAGACCCCGTTACGGACACCGCCCAAGCGCTCCCACTCCAGCGGCACGACCACACGCCCCGAGCGGTCGATCAGGCCGTAGAGCATCCTGCCATCCCCGGCTTTCCGCCCGACCACGGCATGGCCGTTGCCGAAATCCGCGGCATCGTCGTAGGCCGGCGGCACCACCACCTGCCCGAGGGTATCGGCATACCCGTATTTCCCGTTGGATTTCATACGCGAATCGGGAATACGGTACCCGCCCTTATTGACCCTTATAAGTCCGTCGACCGCAGGCCACACCACATCGTATTTCGCATCGAGCCGCCGCGCCACCTCCGGGCTTTGCGCCACGACATGTCCGGTAAAAATCACTCCGCCCAGCAAAGTCGCCACGGACATGATGCGATGCTTGATCATATGCCTGTTATCTTTTTGATTTCGTTGAGTTTATTAAGCGCCTCGATGGGTGTCAGCGAATTGATGTCCAGCCCCTTGATCTGGTCGCGGATCTGCACCAGCACCGGATCGTCCAGCTGGAACATCGACAGTTGCATGTTCTGCGGGGCACCGGCTTCGGCAGCCTCCCTGACCGACGGCGAGGGTTTCTTGCCGCGGCTTTTGAGGCTGCGGCTCGGTACGATTTCGTTGTTGCCATAGACCAATTCGAGGTTGCGCAGGATCTCGTCGGCACGCGACACCACCGACATCGGCATGCCGGCCATGCGCGCCACGTGGATACCGAACGAGTGTTCCGTGCCGCCGCGTTCGAGCTTGCGCAGGAAGACGATCTGGTTGCCCATCTCCTTGACGCTCACGTGGTAGTTCTTCACGCGGGGGCACATCTGCTCCATTTCGTTCAGCTCGTGGTAGTGTGTGGCGAAGAGCGTTTTGGCGTGCGCCGTCGGGTGGTTGTGCAGGTACTCGACCATCGCCCAGGCGATGGAAATACCGTCGTAGGTACTCGTGCCGCGGCCGATTTCGTCCAGCAGGACGATGCTGCGGTCGGAGATGTTATTGAGGATGCTGGCCGATTCGAGCATCTCGACCATGAAGGTCGATTCGCCCTGCGAGATGTTGTCCGACGCCCCGACGCGCGTGAATATCTTGTCCACCACACCGATATGCGCAGACTTGGCGGGAACGAAGGATCCCATCTGCGCCATCAGGATGATGAGCGCCGTCTGCCGCAGCAGGGCCGACTTACCCGACATGTTGGGGCCGGTGATCATCATGATCTGCTGTTCCTTGTCGTCGAGCAACACGTCGTTGGGAATATACTCCTCCCCTACGGGCATGAGCGTCTCGATGACGGGATGGCGTCCCTGGCGGATGTCGATGCGCTTGCCGTCGTCGAGCACGGGGCGGACATAGCGGCGTTCGCAGGCGATGCGGGCGAAGGATTGCAGGCAGTCGACACGCGCCACGACAGCGGCGTCGCGCAGCAGCACGGCGAGCGAACGGCTTATGTGGGCGATGATGTCGGCATAGATGCGCTGTTCGATCACCAGCATCTTCTCCTCGGCCCCGAGGATCTTCTCTTCGTATTCCTTCAGCTCCTCGGTGATGTAGCGTTCGGCATTGGCAAGGGTTTGCTTGCGGATCCAGCTCTGGGGAACCTTGTCCTTATGGGCGTTGCGCACTTCGATATAGTAGCCGAAGACGTTGTTGTAGCTGATCTTGAGCGACGGGATGCCCGTCGTCTCGCTCTCGCGCTGCTGGATGCGTGCCAGGTAATCCTTGCCGTGGAGCGCAATGCGGCGCAGGTCGTCCAGCTCGGGATCCACGCCGTCGGCGATGACGCCGCCCTTCTGAATCTGGTTGTTGAGCGGATCGGGGTATATCTCCCGCGCGATGCGGTCGCGCACGTCGGTCATCAGGTCGATCTGCGCCGCCAGCGCATGCAATCGGTCGTCGTCCGTGGATTCGAGCGCCGCCTTGAGCAATTCGACCGCAAAAAGCGAATTCTTGAGCTGCACCAGTTCCCGGGGCGTCACCCGCGCCGCGGCGATACGCGACGCGATACGCTCCATGTCGCCCACCAGCGCCACCTGCTCGCGCACGGTGTCGGCCAGGTCGGCATCCTCGACGAAATGTCCGACTACGTCCAGCCGTTCGTTGATCTGCACGGTATCCTTGACGGGCATGGCGATCCAACGTTTGAGCAGGCGGCCGCCCATGGGGGTGAGCGTGCGATCGATGACATCGGCGAAGCTGCACTTCTCGCACCCCCCGTTCGACGAGAACAGCTCGAGGTTGCGGATCGTGAATTTGTCGACCCACACGTAGTCGTCCTGGTCGATACGCGAAATCGAACGGATATGGGCGATGTCGCGGTGCTCGGTGAATTCGAGGTAGTAGAGGATGGCGCCGGCGGCGGATATGCCGCTGGTGAAATGGTCGACGCCGAAACCCTTGAGCGACGTGGTCGTGAACTGCTTGCAGAGTTTTTCACGGTTGACCTCCTCCGAGAAGACCCATTCGTCGAGCCGGTAGGTGTAATGCTTCGACCCGAAAGCGGCGGAGAAGCGGTCTTCGTAACCGCGCTGGTAGATGATCTCCTTGGGTGCGAGGTTCGAAATGAGCTTGTCGACGTAGTTGTCGGAGCCTTCGGCCACGTAGAACTCGCCCGTCGAAATGTCGAGGAACGCCACACCGGTCGTCTGCCGGCCGAAGTAGACCGAAGCGAGGAAGGCGTTTTCCTTGTTGGCCAGGATATTGTCGCCCAGCACGATGCCCGGGGTGACCAGTTCGATGACGCCGCGCTTGACCAGCCCCCGCACCTGCTTGGGGTCTTCCAGCTGCTCGCAGATGGCTACGCGCTCGCCCGCCCGCACCAGCTTGGGCAGGTAGGTGTCGATGGCATGGTAGGGGAACCCCGCCAGTTCGACGTAGGTTGCCGAACCGTTGGCCCGCCGCGTGAGCGTAATGCCGAGTATGCCGCTGGCCTTGATCGCGTCCTCGCCGAAGGTTTCGTAAAAATCCCCTACCCGGAAGAGCAGGATGGCATCGGGATGCACCGCCTTGATCGAATAATATTGCTTCATCAGCGGTGTCTCGACATATTTTTTGTCTATTTTTTTCTCTGCGTTCACAATAAAAAATTGTATGTAATTTCCATACAAAGATAACAGAATTTGGTTCTCAAACCAAGCCGGGAATGGAAATTATTTTTGTTTTTTTTGCTACGCAAAGATACTCTATTTTACAGAATTTCATTTATTTCGAATACTTTTCGGTAAAATTCGGCCTTCCACTCCACAGGCCGCGGATAGGCCCGCGACGAGGAGGGCATACGCCACAGCCGCATGTCCCGCCCGGCATATTCGAACCCGACGCACTGGCCTACGGCCGGTTCGCCGCACCCCGTGATCGCACGCAGCGTATCGGTGGCTTTCTGGCCGGTGGTGACGAGGGTGCGGCAGGCAGGGATACGCGCCAGCAGGGAGGCGAGATCCACCTCGCGCACGACTTGAAGAAAATTATCCGACGCATTGTCTTTCAGCCGGATGACTTCGACCGCCGTGTCGTAGAGTGCGATCCCGCGGCAGCGGCAGAAGGCCTCGATGCGCTCCTTGTCGAATTTCCGGCCGCCGGGCATCAGGAAATGCGACTTGTCGCCCGTGGCAAGGTAGCCCACGATCCGCCACATGTCGTTTTGCAGGTTCGGGTAGAAGAAATCCATCGACCAGCGGATGCGCTTGGGCGGGAAGCTGCCCAGCATCAGCACCCGGGCATTGGCCGGCAGGAAAGGTTCGAGGGGATGCAGTTCGCTATTCATAGAACTTATTGTCGAAATTTACGAGGTACAGTTTATCGGTGGCGCGCGTCAGCGCCGTGTAGAGCCAGCGGAGCATGTCGCGCGTCATGGGCTCGTCGCCGAACAGGCAGCGGTCGACGAAAACGGCCTTCCACTGCCCGCCCTGGGCCTTATGGCACGTCACGGCATAGGAGAATTTCACCTGGAGCGCGTTGAAATGCGGGTTCTCGCGGATCTCCTTGAAGCGCTTGATTTTACTTTTGACGTCGAGGTAGTCCTTCTCGACCTCGTAGAAAAGGCGCGAGGACTCCTCGCGGGTCAGCGCCGGGGATTCCGAGGCGATCGTGTCGAGCAGTATCCTGCATTCGATCTCCGTATCTTCGTAGTCGGGGAATTCGAGCACGACGTCGGCGAAACGGAAGCCGTAGAAATCCTCGTAGCGCCGCAGCCGTTTGAGCCGCGCGATGTCGCCGTTGGCGATAAAGTGCATCGGGCAGTTTTCGGTGTGCCCGGTATAATAATAGTTGTTCTTCACGACCATCAGCATGTCGTTGCTCTCGATCTCCTCCTCGGCATAGAGCACGTTGCGGCGGATGCCCTCGTTGAAACGGTTGGCACGCTTGTTCGAACGGGTGATGACGATGGTTTCGTCGCGGCCGTACCTGGCGTAACAATCCTGCAGCTTATCGAGGAACTCCCCGCCTTCGACCGCCTCGATGTCGGGGAAGCCCATTTCGAAATGGGGGATTTCGTGGATGCCGTTCTCGAGCATGCACCGCACGAGCGTGGCATTGAAAAGGATCCCCGACTCGGCCTCCTGGCGCACCACGTCGTCCATCGTGGCGTACTCGACATCGCCGAAACGGGCGAGCGACGCAGCGTCGAGCGCCGGGCTGCAATCGGCCCCGACGGGCGGCAGCTGGGCGCTGTCGCCGACGAGCACCAGGCGGCAGTCACGGCCGCTGCGGACGTATTGCACGAGATCTTCGAGCAGCGACCCGGAGCCGAAAAGCGCCCCGCCGCCCGGACTGTCGGAGAGCATCGAGGCCTCGTCGACGATGAATACCGCCCCCTTCTCGGCATTGAAGTTGAGCGAATATTTCGATTCGTAATCGGCATTGGTGCGCTGTCGGTATATCCGCTTGTGGATGGTAAAAGCCTTTTCCTGAGCGTATTGGGCGAGGACTTTGGCCGCACGGCCCGTCGGGGCGAGCAGGATGGGTTTGATATTCAAATCCTTAAGCGCCCCCACGAGTGCCGCTGTCAGCGTCGTTTTGCCCGTGCCGGCATACCCGTTCAGCACGAAAATCCGCGAAAAATCGTCACCTGCAAGGTATTCGGACAATTTTTCTATGATTTTTTTTTGCCCAAGAGTTGTTTCAAAACAAATTTTAGCGTAAATTTGGGTCGCAATACGTGTGCTGAACATGCGTGTGTTTTATTTTGTACAAAATTACAAACAAATATTAGATTAGCTTAAAAAATGAAAAAAATCGCTCAAATCATTCTTGCTGTAGCTATCGTGGCGCTGGTCTACGTTATCTACGACCAGATCTCGACCCCGATCAAGTTCGATGACGAGTTGAAGGCCAAGAAAGCCCAGGTCATCGACCGCATCAAGGACATCCGTACGGCACAGCGCGCATTCAAGTCGAAGTACCAGCGTTTCACGGGCAGTTTCGACACGCTGGCGAATTTCATCCTGCAGGATACGCTCGAACTCGAGCGCAAGATCGTCGACGAGGATGACTCCGTAGCCATGGCACAGCTGAAGAAGATGGGCAAAAAGAACGTCGAGAAGTTCAAGATCGCCGTGATCGACACGATCTTCTCGCCCAAGCGCCTTTCGAAACAGGATGTAGCGCAGTTGCGTTACATCCCCGGCACCGATGACAAGGCCCAGTACATTATGGAGGCAGGTATCATCACCACCGAGTCGAAGGTCGTGATCCCGATCGTGGAGTGCCGCGCACCCTACAAGATGTTCCTCGACACGGTGGCTTACCGCCAGGAGATCATCAACCTGATCGACGACGAGGAGAACAACTTCAACCGCTACCCCGGCGTCAAGTTCGGTTCAATGGAAGCTGGTAACAATGAAGCAGGTAACTGGGAGTAACACTCCGCAAGCTACAAATAAGGTGTCCATTCAGCTTACGTTGGATGGACACTCTTTTTCGGCGCACGGCCTCGACGGGGAATTTCCGGGGGAGGAGCCCGTGGAGGCGGAGCTGCTGACGGCACGGACGATGCTCGTCCCGGAGGAGGTGCTCGGCACCGGGGACGCCGGGACGCTGCTCGCGGCAAACGGCATGGCTCCCGCCGCGGAAGAGCGCGCCGTATGCAGCCTCCCCGTGCAGGGGATCGTCGCCGTAATGGCTGCGCACCGGGAGGCGTTGCGGCAGGCGGAGGAGAAGCTGGGAGACCGCATCCTCTACACCACCCCGCTGCTCCGGGAGGTGCAGGCCGGAACACCGACCGTATGGGCATACCGCACGGCGGGGCTCCTATATATTAAGGTGTACGACGGCAGCCTCCGCTTCGCGGGGGTGATCCCCGCACCGGACACGGCGGACGTATGCTACTTCACGGAACGGCTCGAAAAGGAGTTCGCGCTCAAAAGCTGCGAACTCAGGATTTCCGGCGACGACGCCAAGGCGTGCGGCAAGCTGCTGAAAGGTTATTTCAAACGGATCGTATGCGAATAGTCAGCGGAAAATACAAGGGGCGGGCCATCAACCCGCCGCGCAACCTGCGGGCACGCCCGACGACCGATTTCGCCAAGGAAAACCTGTTCAACGTACTGGGCAACCTGGTGGATTTTGAGCAGTGCGACGTGCTCGACCTCTTTGCCGGGACGGGGTCGATAAGCTACGAGTTCGCCTCGCGCGGAGCACGGAGCGTCATATCGGTGGAGATCAACCCGGTGCATTACAACTTTATCCGGCAGACGGCGGCACAGCTCGGCATCGGCAACCTCTATCCCGTGAAGGCCAATGCGTTCCTCTACCTGAAGAGCTGCACCAAGCAGTTCGACGTGATTTTTTCGGACGCCCCCTACGACCTGGAGGGCAGCGAACAGGTGGTGAAACTGGTGCTGGAGGGCAACCTGCTGCGCCCGGAGGGGATTTTCATCTTCGAACACTCGAAAAAAATGGATTTCTCGGCCTGCGAGGAGTTCTGGCAATTAAGGAGTTACGGAAGCGTACAATTTTCTTTCTTCAAAAAGCCGTAAAAGCGTTTGCCGTTTTGAAAAATTACACTATCTTTGCACTCGCAATAAACCAAACGGTGCGTTAGTTCAGCTGGTTAGAATACGTGCCTGTCACGCACGGGGTCAGGGGTTCGAGTCCCCTACGCACCGCCAGCAAACCGGAGAGGAAATCCCCAGAGGCAAGGAACAGGAAACGAGGCAGTTTACGACTGCCTCGTTTTTCGTTTCCCCGCATCGCATGGCGGTACGGATAGGGCAAGGCAGATAAGGGTACATCGGCGAGCATAAGGGTACGCTGCCGGAACGCGAGGGCAAGCCGGCAGCCTGCCTGCCGTGCAAAACCGGAACCCGGAATGAAACTTTCGGGGAGGCTCCGACGTATTTATAAACGAGCAAATACAATTCCGCATGAAATACGATTTCGATGAAATAGTCCCGCGCCGCGGGACGAACGCGATCAAATGGGATATGGATACCGATCCCGAGGTGCTGCCCATGTGGGTGGCCGACATGGACTTCCGCACGGCACCCGCTGTCGCAGCCGCCTTGCAGCGGCGGGTGCAACACGACATTTTCGGGTATGCGACGGCTCCGAAAGCCTACTACGACGCGATTACGGGGTGGTTCCGCCGCCGCCACGGCTGGCAGATACGGCCGGAATGGGTGCTCCATACGACAGGCGTCATCCCCGCCCTGTCGGCCGTCATCAAGGCCCTGACGCAACCGGGCGACAAAGTCCTGATCCAGACGCCGGTCTACAACCATTTCTTCACCTCGATCCACAACAGCGGATGCCAGGCGGCCGAAAGCCCGCTGGTATACCGCGACAACACCTACACGATCGACTTCGACGACCTGGAGCGTAAAGCCGCCGACCCTGCCGTGAAGCTGATGCTGCTATGCAACCCGCACAACCCTGCCGGACGGGTCTGGACGCCCGCGGAGCTGCACCGCATCGGGGAGCTGTGCCTGCGCCACGACGTCGTGGTCGTAGCCGACGAGATACACTGCGAGCTGGTGATGCCGGGATTCCGCTATACGCCGTTCGCCTCGCTCTGCGAGGAGTTCGAACGCCGCTCGGTAACCTGCACCTCGCCGAGCAAGGCATTCAACCTCGCGGGGTTGCAGGTCGCCAACATCTTTGCGGCGGATGCGGCCCTGAGGGCAAGGATCGGGCACTCGCTCCAGATCAACGAAACCGGGGAGATCGGCCCCTTCGCCATCGAAGCGCTGATCGCAGCCTACGACGAAGGCGCCGAATGGCTCGATGCGCTCAACGAATACCTGCATGGCAACTACCGCTTCTCGCGGGAGTATTTCGACCGCAACCTGCCGCAGTACCCGGTGCTGCCGCTGGAGGGGACATATCTGGTGTGGGTCGACTGCCGGGCATCGGGGCTTACGTCCGACGAGCTGGAGACGAAGCTGCTCGAAGAGGCGAAACTGCGCATAAACCCCGGGGCGATATACGGCGAGGCCGGCCGGGATTTCATCCGCCTGAACATCGCCTGCCCGCGGAAATTGCTGGCCGAGGGGCTCGACAGGTTGCGAAAGGTGCTGAAACGATAGTTTGAGAACTCCATTCCGGCATCGTGCATTCAAAAAAATACGCAACGGTGTCAAAACTTGTCATTACACCTTCCGACCTTTGCACCGACTAAACACAACTGCTATGGGACGGGCAAGAGAAAATTTCAACAGCGTCTATTTTAAGGACGAAACAGGCGCACAAATGTCGTTTGCAAACGGAAGCTATGCCAACAAGCTGCGCTTCATTTTCTGGAACCTGATGGACTCGCACGTGCTGAAATTGGAAGGGCCGGCATGCGATTTCACGATCGAGGCGTGGGCAAAACGCGCCTATCTGGTGCAGGAAGACCGCAGGACGCATGAAGTAAAACGCTATGAAATAATGAACTGCACATACCGGGAGCTATCCGGGAAAATATCGAAGAAACACGCCCCCGAAGAGACGCCGTCCTGTTAAAACAGCGTATGCTGCGTGCTGCGGAGGCTTTTTACCGGCCGCTCTTTCACCACATCGTCGTCGCAAAGATGCCCGATCATCAGCGGCGAGCGGGGATCGTGCCTGCGGCGGTTATACTCCGCCGTACCGTAATTGCCCCGGATGGCATAGCAATAGACACAGCCGTTCAGACAGCTTTCATAGGTGCCGATGTCGATGCTCTCGACGCAATTGCAGATATGGCGCTGGTTCGCATCCTTCTTCGCCGCGATCGGATAGCCCGCAATGCGTTCGACCAGCCCGCGGTCGATGCACATGCCGGCCGGGATGCCCAGGTGCCGAAGGTCGACCTTTGCGGTGCAGGTCTTCAATGCGATAGGCGTCGACGCCACTGTCCGGCGGAACGACACGGCCATCCGCTGGATTTCGTCCCGCTGCAAGGGCCCGATGCCGAGCGCCCCGAGAACGCCGCGGACATGGCGGTAATGGTCGATGAAGCCCAGCATGCAGGTCGTCGTATGATCCCGCAGGGCATGGGCGATCCGGGCGAAGGCCTCGCAGTGGAAATCCACGTCGCAGGCCGCATTGGTGAGGATCGGGTCATAGCGCCACACCACCCTGTCGCGCCCTACCTTATCCGAGAGGCGTTTGAAGGTCTCGATCCGCTTTTCGAGCGGCGGCAGGTGCTTTTCCAGGTCGGCACCGTAGGGATTGAGCGTATACTGGAAATAATAGTTGTAACCCGACAACTCCCCGAGCCGCGGCAGCATCGGCGCCGGGTTCTTCGTCCAGAATACGATGCAGTCCACGACGTCGCGCCCGAGGCTGATGCGGCTGAGCGTCCTCGGGTCGAAGGGATTGGGTACAAGGAGGTAACCCTCCTGCAGGCGGTTGAAAAACCACGGCGCATAGAAAGCCGGAATATCCGTCCGGCGGCTGGCACTGATGATCATATCGGTAAAACGGGTTTTCCGTCGGTTCTATTTTGTCCGGGAGTACGTTATCCATATCCGGGAAGCCGTCCCCCGCGGCCGGATGCGCGCCGCCTTTATCCGGAAGCTGCGCTCCCCGGGCGGCAGCACGCCGCAGTGCGGCCTGGTCAGGCTTTCCGGCGGCCGCTGTGCAGGATGACGATCGTGACGGCTGCGACGATCAGCAGGATGCCCGCAGCGCCCTGCACCGTAAAGGGTTCGCCGAAGACCGCGACGCCGATGACCACGGCCGTAAGCGGTTCCAAGGCCCCGAAAACCGAGGTCAGCGTCGGCCCGATGCGTTTGATGGCCTGCACCAGCGTCATGTTCGACACGGCCGTGGCCGGAAGCGCCACCCCGAGGATGCAGAGCCACGCCGTGCCGTCCGTCTCGATGCGGATACCGCCCGTAACGAGGCCGCCGGCAATGAAATACAAAGCCCCCAGCCCCATCACGTAACAGGTCAGCACCGTGGAGTCGATCCCCACGGCACGGCTCTTGCGCACGCCGACGATATAACCGCCGTAAGAGACGACCGAAACGGCGGCCGAGACCATGCCCAGCGTGGTATTCCCCCGGGTGAAATCGACGTTGCCCAGCGAAAGGAGCACGGCGCCGACGATGGACATGCCGATGGCCGCAAAGACCCATACGGAGCCTTTTTCGCGGAAGAAGCACATCATGGCCAGGGCGACGGCCAGCGGATACATGAAATGAATGGTCGACGCGACGCCGCTGGCGATATGCTGGTAGGCGATGACCAGGCTCAGCGACGTGGCGGCGCGGAAAAGGCTCAGGAAGAATACCGTCCGCAATTCCGGCCATGAGAGGCGGAAACTGCGCCCGGCGAGCAGCGCCAGGGCACCGAGAAACAGCGACGCGACACCCCAACGGTAGGACAGCACCTCGAACGAAGAGTAGCCCAGGCCGAGCAGTAACAGTGTGAAGAGCGGCGCCAGCCCGAAGGTCGACGACGACAGGGCCGCGTAGAGAATACCTTTGGCACGTTCCATAAAACCGGGATTTCAGGAGGCAAATGTAGGAAATATTGCCGGTTTACACGAAATTTTTTGCAATTTTGCAGCGACTATGGATAACAAGATGGACAACCAGGAAGAAATACGGCTCCGGCTCGTCCGCCCCGACACCTCGACCCGCACGGAACTTCCCGTGGCGACGAGCGGCGTCTCGGCGGGTTTTCCCTCGCCGGCCGACGACCACCTCGACCCGCCCCTCGACCTGAACCGGGAGCTGGTCCGCAATCCGGGTGCGACATTCTTCGCTCGGGTCGCGGGCGACAGCATGCAGGACGACGGCATCGCCGACGGCGACCTGCTGGTCGTGGACAAGTCGCTGGAGGCCTACGACGGCTGTGTCGCCGTATGTTTCCTCGACGGGGAATTCACCCTCAAACGCCTGCGGATGGGACAGGGCAAGATCGTCCTCGTGCCCGCGAACAAGCGCTACAAACCGATCGAGATCGGCCAGGAGAGCGATTTCACGGTATGGGGCGTGGTGACGTACGCCATCAAAAAGGTCTGAAGCGGCCGCCGAAACGCCGCAACTACCTCACCCCTAGCAATATCCCAGCGAGGGAGCGGCAACGCCCAGGGAGAGGGCGACGGACGACATGCAACACGAAAAAACGATGTACGGACTTTGCGACTGCAATAATTTCTTCGCCTCGTGCGAGCGGGTCTTCCGCCCCGAACTGGAAGGGCTGCCCGTGGTCGTGCTGTCGAACAACGACGGCTGCGTGATCGCGCGCTCGAACGAGGCCAAGGCGCTCGGCATCCGCATGGGACACCCCTATTTCCAGATCCGCGACCTCGAAAAACGGCATAATGTAGCCGTCTTTTCGAGTAATTTCAACCTCTACGGCGACATGTCGCGGCGCGTGATCTGGACGCTCCGCCGCATGGTTCCTGCCGCCGAGGTATACTCCATCGACGAGGCGTTCCTCGACTTGCGGGGCATCGAAACCGGACGACTGGAGGAGTTGGGACGGCACATCAGCCGCACGGTACGCCGCAATACGGGCATCCCCGTGAGCATCGGCATCGCCCCGACCAAAACGCTGGCCAAGATCGCGTCGAAACTCTGCAAGGAGTACCCCAAGTTGCAGGGCGCCTGCCTGATGTACCGTCCGCAGGACATCGAAAAGGTACTGCGCAAATTCCCGATAGAGGATGTCTGGGGCATCGGGCGCAAGCACCGGCGCATGTTGCAGGCCGCCAACGTACGTACGGCATGGGACTTCGTGCAGCGTCCCGAGGCATGGATACGCGGCCGCATGGGGGTCACGGGGCTGCGCACATGGAAAGAGCTTCAGGGCGAGGCGTGCATCGACTTCGAGAGCGCCCCGCCGGCCAAACAGCAGATCACCGTCTCGCGCAGCTTCGCGCACGAGCTGACCCAATACGAGGAGATACACACCTCGGTGGCGGCGTTCGTCTCGATGGCCGCCGAGAAACTGCGCCGCCAGCAAAGCCTCTGCGGCGAGGTGACGGTCTACATCCTCACCAACCGCCACCGCGAGGAGCTGCCCCAGTATTTCGAAAGCCAGACCGTGCGCCCCGTGGTGCCGACCGACGACACGCTGGAGCTGGTGCCGCTGGCGGCAAAGGCCCTGCAACGCATATTCCGCAAAGGCTACGGCTACAAGAAAGCCGGGATTACGCTTTCGGACATTTCGTCGCGCACGGGGCTGCAAACCGACCTGTTCGACCCCGTGGATCGTGCCAGGCACGCCCGGCTGATGGACGCCATGGACGCGACCAACCGCACCTACGGCCGCAACAGGGTCGTGGTGGCGGCACAGGGGTTCGCCCCGCTGAAGATGAACCGCCAGCACCTCTCGCAGGAATATACGACCGACTGGAAACAGATCATCACCGTAAAAGCAGACTGAAACGACCAACCATGAATAGCAAGACCTATCCCCGCACGAACGACCGGCAGACGGTCTACCTGAACACGGTCATCGGCAACCCGATGATCGAGGTCGGGGACTACACGATCTACAACGATTTCGTGAACGACCCGACGCAATTCGAAAAGAACAACGTCCTGTACCACTACCCCGTCAACGGCGACCGGCTGGTGATCGGCAAGTTCTGTTCGATAGCGTGCGGCGCCAAGTTCCTGTTCAACAGTGCCAACCACACGCTGGGATCGCTGGCCAACTATACGTTCCCGCTCTTTTTCGAGGAGTGGGGGCTGGACAGGAAGGATGTCGCCGCGGCGTGGGACAACAAAGGCGACATCGTAATCGGGAACGACGTATGGATCGGGTACGAAGCGGTCGTCATGGCCGGTGTGAGGATCGGCGACGGCGCGGTGATCGCGGCGCGGGCGGTCGTCACCAGGGATGTCCCGCCCTACACCATCGTCGGCGGCGTGCCGGCCAGGGAGATCCGCAGGCGTTTCGACGCGGACACCGTAGCCAGGTTGCAGGAACTGCGATGGTGGGACTGGCCCATCGGGAAAATCCGCGAAAATCTGCCCCATATCATGCAGGGCGAGATCGGGAAACTCACCGAAGAATAGGCTTTGCACGCGGCAACGGCCTAAAACACAGCGACCTGTCCACAGCCGGAAGGCAGCCTGTCCACGGACGGAAGGCAACCAATCCACGGCCGAAAGGCAATCTGTCCTCGGCCGGGAGTGTTTCGCCGCAGCGGATTTTCAAAACCATTCGGCGCCGAGGCCCCGTATCGCCCCTGGCCGGGATTACGCCCGAACGGCACGACACCCCGCTGTGAGGCGGGGTGTCTTACAATCGTATCGGAATCGGAAATGCCCTTACGGAGGCGGCGGGCGCAATGCGACGGCAAGTCCGGCGCAGGCTCAAAACCGCTTGGTATAGGCGTGGCAGTACGGCTGCGTACCCTTGCGCTCGTAGTATCGCTGGTGGTAATCCTCGGCGGGCCAGAAACGGCCCGCAGGGGTGACTTGCGTCACGACGTCGTAGCCTTTGCGCCGCAACTCGGCGATGAGCCTCTCAGCCGTCTCCTGCTGGGCGGGCGAGGTGTAGAATATCTCGGAACGGTACTGATCGCCGAGGTCGGGGCCCTGCCCGTTTTCCTGGGTCGGGTCGTGGATTTCGAAGAACAGGCGTGCCAGCGTCTCGTAGGACACCTTTGCAGGATCGAATACCACACGTACGGCTTCGGCATGTCCCGTACGGTGGCTGCACACCTCTTCATAGGTGGGATTTTCGGTCGTGCCGCCGATGTAACCCGACTCGACCTTCACAACTCCGGGCACTTTCGAAAGCATATATTCCACGCCCCAGAAACAACCTCCGGCAAAGATCGCCGTCGCGCCACGCTCCGCGGCCTGCCCTGCGGGCGGCATCCCGTCCCCCGGCCGGGCGGCCGACGTCGAGTCAGCCCCGGACGCCTGAGCGCCGGGCCTCCCGGATTGGGTTCCGGGCTGCTGCGTCTGCTTTTCGGGCTGCGAGGCAGCCCGGCCTTCGGATTCCGGGGAGGAAACCGCGGGTTTTACGGCCGTTTCGGCCCCGGCGGAAGCTTCCCCTTCGGGTTCGAACACGAGCGAGACGGAGTTGACGCAGTGGCGCGTATTTTTGGGCGTAAAGCCTTCGCCCGTAAAGACATGCCCCAGGTGTCCGCCGCAGCGGGCACAAGTGATCTCCGTCCGTCGTCCGTCGGCATCCGTCGTGCGCCTCACGGCACCGGGGATTTCGTCGTCGAAACTCGGCCAGCCGCACCCGGCATCGAACTTGTCCTGCGAACGGTACAGCGGCGCACCGCACTGGCGGCAACGGTAAACCCCCTCTCCGCGATGCTTGTAATAACGGCCCGAAAAAGGCGCTTCGGTACCCTTGTCGACGATCACACGTCTTTCTTCCGGTGTCAACGGCTTCATATCCTGTGCTTTTACGGCCCCGGCAAGCGCCAGGCCAATGATCAGAACCAACAATCTCATACGGCTCTCCCGTCAAATATTACGCCACGACCTCCTCGCCGCGCAGGAATATGCGGCTGATGAGCGGCGTGGTATAGGCATAGGGCATGAACGCCACCGAAGGCATCGGCACCGTGAGGAAGAAATTGGCGACCTTGCCGACCGTGACGGAGCCGTAGTCACGGCTAAGCCCCATGGCGTAGGCCCCGTTGAGCGTCGCGGCATTGATGGCCTCGGCAGGGGTCATCCGCATACGGATGCATGCCAGCGACACGACCATGCGCATGTTGCCCGAGGGCGACGAACCGGGATTGTAGTCCGAAGCCAGCGCCACGCCCAGCCCGGCATTTATCATTTCGCGGGCCGGCGGATAGCTCATCCCGAGGAAGAATGCCGCGCCGGGCAGCATCGTCGGCGAGGTCACCGTACCGTGCAGGGCTCCGATCTCGGCAGCCCCCATGCGTTCGAGGTGGTCGACCGACAGGGCATCGTACTCCACGCCCACCTGCACACCGCCCGAGACGGCGAGTTCGTTGGCGTGGATCTTGGCGCGCATGCCCAGCTTGCGCCCGGCCTTCATGATGCGTGCCGTCTGCTCCACGGTGAAGAACCCTTCGTCGCAGAACACGTCGACGAAATCGGCCAGTCCTTCGGCCGCCACCGCAGGCAGCATTTCGTTGCAGACCAGATCGACATACTCCTCCTGCCGTCCGACGTAGGCGCGCGGCACGGCATGCGCCCCGAGGAACGTGGCGCGCACGGCCAGCGGCGCCGTCTCGCGGATGCGCCGGATGACGCGCAGCATCTTCAGCTCGTCGGCCGTAGTCAGCCCGTAGCCGCTCTTGATCTCCACGGCACCCGTCCCCATGGCGGCGATCTCGCGGATACGCCCCATCGCCTGGCGGTAGAGCTCCTCTTCGGAGGTGCGGTGCAGCAGGTCGGCGGAATTGAGGATGCCCCCGCCGCGGCGGGCGATCTGCTCGTAGGTCAGGCCGTTGATCTTGTCGAGGAACTCCTGTTCGCGGCTCCCGGCATAGACCAGGTGCGTATGCGAATCGCAGAACGACGGGAAAAGCATCCCGCCCCCGGCGTCGACCACCTCGTCCGCGGCCATCTCGCCCAGCGAATTCATGCTCCCGAAGGCTGCGATACGCCCGTTGTCGGAGAGCAGCCAGGCATCGTCGAACGTCTCCAGCCGATCCATCTCCCCGCCGCACAGGCGGAGGCGGCCGGCGGTCTCGATCCCGACGATCGTACCGATGTTCTTTACCAGCAGCCTCATAGTGTCCGGAGGAATTGGATGGAGGATTCGATATGGGGGTACATCACCGAGTCGTTGTCGATGAACGGCACCCGCTTGCGGTACTCGGCGACCATATGTTCGATCGTCGCGGAGGAACGCGCCGGACGGCGGAAGTCGAGCGCCTGCGCGGCATTGAACAGCTCGATGGCCAACACCCGCTCGGTGTTGAGCACCACGCGGTAGAGTTTGGTGGCGGCGTTGGAGCCCATGCTCACATGGTCTTCCTGCCCCTGCGACGAGGGGATCGAGTCGACCGAGGCGGGCATGCACAGCCCTTTGGACTGGCTGACGATCGACGCCGCGGTGTATTGCGGGATCATGAAACCGCTGTTCAGCCCCGGGTTGGCGACAAGAAACTTCGGAAGTTCCCGGGCGCCCGAAATCAGTTTATAGGTGCGCCGCTCGGAGATGTTGCCCAGCTCGGCGAGGGCTATGGCGAGGAAATCCATCGCCAGCGCGATGGGCTGGCCGTGGAAATTCCCCGCCGAGACGACCATGTCCTCGTCGGGGAAGACCGTCGGGTTGTCGGTGGTGCTGTTGATCTCGGTCGTCAGCACGCTCTCGACATAGTCGATGGTGTCCTTCGAAGCCCCGTGCACCTGGGGGATGCAGCGGAACGAATAGGGATCCTGTACGTGTTTCTTGGGGCGTGCGGCCAGCTGGCTGCCTTCCAACAGGCGCCGGATGTTGCGTGCCGTGGCGAGCTGCCCGCGGTGGGCGCGGATCAGGTGCACCTCGTCGCAGAAAGGCTCGATGCGCCCGTCGAAAGCGTCGAGCGACAGCGCCCCGATGCGGTCGGCCCACTCGCTCAGGCGGCGGGACTGGATCAAAGACCAGACGCCGTAGGCGCTCATGAACTGCGTACCGTTGAGCAGCGCCAGCCCCTCCTTGGACTGGAGCTCGATCGGCTGCCACCCCAGCTCCGCCAGCACGCCGGCAGCCGGGCGCACAGCCCCCTTGTATTCCACTTCGCCCAGCCCCAGCAGCGGCAGGCTCATGTGGGCCAGCGGCGCCAGGTCGCCCGATGCGCCCAGCGAACCCTGCTGGTAGACCACGGGCAGGACGTCGTTGTTGAAAAAGTCGATCAGCCGCTCCACGGTCGCAAGCTGCACGCCCGAATGGCCGTAGGATAGCGACTGGATCTTGAGCAGCAGGATCAGCTTCACGACCTCGGAAGGCACTCGCTCGCCGGTACCGCAGGCGTGCGACATCACGAGGTTCTTCTGCAACTGCGCCAGCTCGTCGTAGCCCACCGAAATGTCGCACAGCGAACCGAATCCGGTGGTGATGCCGTAGACCGGCCGCTCGGGGTTTTCCATCTTGCGGTCGAGGTATTCGCGGCAGCGGACGATGCGAGTCCGGGCATCGTCGCTCAGTGCCAGGGGAAGGTGCCGTTCGAGGATTTCACGGATGCGGGCAAGGGAAAGGTGCTCCGCGGAGATATGGTGATGTTCCATGTGAAGTGATAGGGATTTATTCGTTTTCTTTCAATATATTACGTATCAATTCCTCATCGGCGACATTGGGCAGCGTGACCTGCAGGCCGGGGGTGCGTTCCATCTCGCGGCGGATGGCCGACATGGCACCCTCGTTACGCGCCCAGCTGCGGCGGGCGATGCCGTTGTTGACATCCCACAGCAGCATCTCCCGGATGTGGCGGTCGGCATCTTCCGAGCCGTCGACCACCATGCCGAAGCCGCCGTTGATGACCTCGCCCCAGCCCACGCCGCCGCCATTGTGGATCGACACCCACGTGGCGCCGCGGAACGAGTCGCCGATGACGTTCTGCACGGCCATGTCGGCCGTGAGGTTCGAGCCGTCGTAGATGTTCGACGTCTCGCGGTAGGGCGAGTCGGTGCCCGACACGTCGTGGTGGTCGCGGCCCAGCACGACGGGAGCCGAGAGGCGCCCGTCGGCAACGGCCCGGTTGAAGGCCTGTGCGATCCGGGTGCGCCCCTCGCTGTCGGCATAGAGGATGCGCGCCTGCGAACCGACGACCAGCCGGTTGCGGCCGGCCTCGCGGATCCAGTGGATGTTGTCGTCGAGCTGCCCGGCGATCTCGGCAGGCGCCGTGGCGCGGATCTCCTCCAATACTTCGGCGGCGAGGCGGTCGGTAAGCTCGAGGTCTTCGGGGCTGCCCGAAGTGCAGACCCAGCGGAACGGGCCGAAGCCGTAGTCGAAGAACATCGGCCCCATGATGTCCTGCACATAGGAGGGATAACGGAAACGGCCGCCCTCGCCCATCACGGCAGCCCCGGCGCGCGAGGCTTCCAGCAGGAAGGCGTTGCCATAGTCGAAGAAATACATCCCCCGCGCGGTGAGTTTGTTGATGGCGTCGACCTGGCGGCGCAGCGACTCCTGCACGCACTCGCGGAAGCGGGCGGGCTCCTCGGCCATCATCTTGTTCGAAGCCTCGTAGCTTACGTCCACGGGGTAGTAGCCGCCCGCCCAGGGGTTGTGGAGCGAGGTCTGGTCGGAACCCAGGTCTACGGGGATCTCTTCGGCCGCCAGACGCTCCCAAAGGTCGACGACGTTGCCCACATAGGCCATCGAGACCACTTCGCGGGCACGGCAGGCCTCGCGGATACGGGGAACCAGGGCGTCGAGCGAATCGTACATCTCGTCGACCCATCCCTGCTCGTAGCGTTTCTGCGCCGCCTTGGGGTTGATTTCGGCGATGACGCTCACCACGCCCGAGATATTGCCCGCCTTGGGCTGCGCCCCGGACATGCCGCCCAGCCCCGAGGAGACGAAAAGCATCCCCCGGGCATCATTGCGGCCGCCGGAGAAACGCTTGCGCGCGGCGTTCATCACCGTGATGGTGGTGCCGTGGACGATCCCCTGCGGGCCGATATACATATAGGAGCCGGCCGTCATCTGGCCGTACTGCGACACCCCGAGGGCGTTCATGCGCTCCCAGTCGTCGGGCTTCGAATAGTTGGGAATCACCATGCCGTTGGTCACCACGACGCGCGGGGCATCGGGATGCGACGGAAACAACCCCAGCGGGTGCCCCGAGTACATCACCAGCGTCTGGCTGTCGGTCATCTCCGACAGGTACTTCATCGTCAGGCGGTACTGCGCCCAGTTCTGGAACACGGCGCCGTTGCCGCCGTAGGTGATCAGCTCGTGGGGATGCTGCGCCACGGCCTTGTCCAGGTTGTTCTGGATCATCAGCATCACAGCCGCGGCCTGGCGGCAGCGGCAGGGATATTCGTCGATCGGCCGCGCATACATCTCGTAGTCGGGGCGCAGGCGGTACATGTAGATGCGCCCGTATTTGCGCAGCTCCTCGGCAAACTCCCTGGCCAGCGTGGCGTGGTGCTTCGCGGGGAAATAACGCAGTGCGTTCCGGATCGCCAGCACCTCCTCCTCGGGCGTGAGTATCCCCTTGCGCTTGGGCGCGTGGTTGATCTGTTTGTCATAGGGTTTAGCGGCGGGCAGCCGATCGGGAATGCCCGCGCGGATGTCATTCTGGAACTCTTGCAGTGTCATATCGCTCAGATTTTACTTGCTACTATCTCCAACACCTCGCGCTCGGCCCGTTCGGCCTCGGCCGCAAGGCGGTCGGCTTCGGCCACGAGCGCATCGGCCGCGGCGCGGTCTTTCAGCCCGGCGGCATTGATCCGGACATTGAGGCCTGCGCCAAGCACGGCGCTGCGGGCGGCCAGCGCCCCGACGCCCGCGTCGGACACCGAGTTGGGGTTGCCGACGGCTGCCATGGCACGCACGATTTCGAAAACCCCGAAGGCCGTCTTCATCGTCCGCAGGGGCACCTGCGTCGCATAGAGCGTCGCCTCCTGCAGGGCCGCGCTGCGGGCGGCCTTCTCCTCGTCCGTCGACTTGGGCATGGCGAAGACGGCCATGATGCGGTTGAATGCCGCCGTATCCTCGTCCACGAGGTGCAGCAACTCCCCGAGCAACGCCTGTCCCCGGTCGGCCCAATCGGAAAACTCCTCCCAGCGGTCGTCCCACCCCGCCTTATGCGACGAGAGGTTGGCGACCATCGTACCGAGGGCTGCGCCCAGCGCTCCCATGTAGGCCGCGATCGAGCCGCCGCCCGGTGCCGGGGATTCGCTCGCAGTCTCTTCGGCAAACCCTTTGCAGGTCATGTCAATAAGCCGTTTTTGCTTATCCTCCGCTTCAAGCAGATATTCGATTACTTTCTCGGCGGGGTCGAAAGGTTTGAGGTCATCCAACCCCATCGACCTGACGGCGATACGGACGATCTCCTGCTCGGCGATACCCGTCGAACGGCGTTGTTTGCGCAGGAAATATTTCCCGGCCTCGATGAGCGCACGTTTGGGGACGAGCCCGACGATTTCGGTGCCCGTGACGCGCACGCCGCGGGCGTCGGCCTTGCGGCACACCTCGTCGAAGGCCACGTGGAGCGGCGTGGTGGCAATGTCGGTGATGTTCATTGACACCTGTGCGATGCCGTATTCCTCGATGAACCAACCGATAGCCTTCGTGGCCGGAAGTGTGCCGGGCTGCATGACGGGATTGCCGGCGGCATCCTTTACGACCTTGCCCGTGATGGGATTGCCCTCGCGCACGGGGCGCCCCTTCTCGCGCACATCGAACGCAATGGCGTTGGCGCGACGCGTGGAGGTGGTATTGAGGTTGAAATTCACGGCGATCAGGAAATCGCGCGCACCGACGGTCGTGGCACCCGTGCGGGCTACCCCGTCGTCGAACGGCCGCGCCCCGAAATCGGGGGCCGTCTCCTTGTGCGCCAGTTTCTCGGGCAACGCCTCGTACTCCCCGGCACGGCAGACCGCAAGGTTGCGCCGCTCGGGGATGAAGGCCGCGGCCTCGTAGCAATAGGTCGGGACATGCAGTTCAGCGGCGATACGTTCGGCCAGTTTGCGGGCCAGCTCGGCGCACTCGGCGAGTGTGATGCCGCAAATCGGGATCAGCGGCAACACGTCGGTAGCCCCCATGCGCGGGTGCGCACCCTTGTGACGGCGCATGTCGATCAGCTCGGCAGCCCTCTTCACCCCCGCAAAGGCGGCTTCGACGACCGCTTCGGGCGAGCCGACAAACGTGACGACAGTCCGGTTGGTCGCCTCTCCGGGATCCACGTCCAGCAGCTTGACGCCCCCGGAGGATTCGATGGCCGATGTGATCTGGCGGATTATTGCCTTGTCGCGCCCCTCGCTGAAATTAGGGACGCACTCCACGATACGCTTTTCCATAGGTAATGAGGTTAGATTTATACTTTCAAAGATAAAGAAAATCCGGGAGAAATACGAAAAAATCGTAACGAAAAAAGCCACTCCGGATTCTGAAACAGCAGTTTCCGGGTTTTTTCCGCAGGAGAGGCGGGCACGGAGCCGGAAATTCCCGCAGGGAGAAAAAGCGAGCGGCGGGTCACGCGGTGCAGGAAAACGGGGGGGGGCGAAAGGAGGGGAAGATTTCGGAAAGAACAGGGAAATCGGAAAGATTAGAAAAATCGGGAGGGACGGGAAGCCCCCCTCGAAGATGGTGCGCTATCCTGCACCCCGTTTCCCCGGCTGTCCACCCTGCAGGGAGAAGAGAAAGCCCCGCCCCGAAAAAACCGCTGGCGCAGGGAGCGGGCCAGAATAACCTCCCCAAAACCGCTGCCCGTCCAGCGAGAAGCCCGAAGAAACGCTGCGCACGGCTGGCGGCCAACCGGCAAAAAAAAGCCCGCCGCGCGAGGCGACGGGCCGGAATGCAGCCGGAAGGGAGCGTATCAGCGGCCGATGGTCAGCGCCACGCCCGCCGTGCCCCACGCCCCGGGCAGCGGGATGCCGCCCAGGTCGCAGTAGCGGGAATCGGTGATGTTCGTCGCATCGACATAAAGCCGGCAGATGCCTTTCTCCCACTGGAGGCGGCCGTCGAGCAGAAAATAAGGCTCGTAATCGCGCACCTCGGAGAGGGACGGATCGCCCGGCACGGGATAGTGCGTGTAGCTGCCGTTGCGGTCGTAGACCGACGCCGTGAGTGCCAGCGACATGCGGCGCAGGAAATGCACCTCGACGGCCAGCGCCGCCTTGTGGCGCATGTAATCCATCGCCCCCTTGGCGATGATGTCGCTGTTGCGGTCGGTGGTAATATAACCGTAGGAAAGCGTCACGCGGCGCAGAAAGCCGTCGGCGACCGTATAACCGCCCGAAAGCTCGATGCCGTAGGTGTCGAGGCGGCTGGTCTGCTCGGAGTGCCACTTGTCGCCCATATCCTCACGCCACACCCAGTCGATGATGTCGCGGCCGGCTCGGTAGTAGGTCTGCAGCGACAACCTCCAGCTGTTCTTCATATAACCGGCATCAAACAGATAAGTGACAGCCCTTTCCGGCGTCAGGTCAAGGTTGTTGATCTGTGCCGGGGAAGTATAGTAAAGGTCGGTGAAGGTCGGCAGGCGCATCGACTGGAACGCCCCAATGCCGAGGTGCAGCCCCGGGGCGGGCGTATAGCCGCCCGAGAGGCTCCACAGCGCCGAAGTGCCGTAGGGCGTGAGGCTGATGCCCGCAGAAGCCGCGAGGTCGAACCTCCGCCACTGTTTGGCATGGCGCAGCCAGAGGTTGCCCGTACTGCGCGCCTTGGCGTGCGTATAGCGGCCGTGCGGCCGGGAGAGCGCCTCGCCGAGATTGGTGCTGTAAATGTGGTTGAAGGCATAATCGCCGCCGAGCGAGGTCGTACCCGCCCGCCAGTCGTAATCCGCCCACAGCCGGGCACCGACGTTGTCGGTATTGTGGCGGTTCATCGCCGTGCCGCGCGTCCAGTCGTAACGGTCGAAATTCTTGCGGTAGCTCGCCGAAGCGCCGAACGAGAAGCGCCCGGCCTGTTTCAACCAGCGCAGCGACGCCAATGCCGTGGAGGTCGCCTCCCACTGGTCGGGGTTATAGGCCGCATAGAAGCCGTTGGAACCGAACGTGCGGTTCTGGTAACCGGCCTGCAGGTCGAAGAACCCGGCGCGGGGAGCCTCGTAGGTCGCACGCACGAAAGCGTTGTAATTGGCGAACTCGGTATTGTGGCGGTAGCCGTCGCTGCGACGGTAGGAACCGGCGGCGAGCAGCGAGAAACGGCCCGAAGTCACGGCGCCCGAAAGGTTCGCATAGGCGTAGCCGTGCTGGCCGCCGGCGCCCTCGAAACGCAGGTAGGTGAGTTTCAGGGGCGCCGTGCGGATATTCACCGCCCCGGCAAAGGCCCCGACGCCCGGCACGCCGTCCAACAGGTCGACGGCCGAAATGCAGTCGATGTCGACGGGCAGCGAATGGGACTGGTGCCCGGTGCGGGCATCGGTGAAGTCGATGCCATTGAGAAGTACCATGGTCTGGTCGAAAGAGCCCCCACGGATGAAGATGTCGGCCTGCATGCCCTTGCCCCCGCGTTCGCGGATATCGACCGAAGGTGCGAGGCGCAGGGCGGACTCCAGGGTCTGGACGGGCGCTGCGGCCTGTGCTTTCCGGTCGAAAAGCGGGGTTTGCGACTGTACGTTGCGCGTCGGGGCGGACTGGCTGCCCGAAATGCCAACCTCGTCGATCCTCAGCGTTTTGAGGACGGCGGCCGTATCGGCATCGTGCGCAGACGCATGTTGCGTCGCGAGCAAGAGGATCGACATCGTCACGGCGAGGACTCCGATGGTTACATGGCGGTGCAGGCTCGCAAAGGCTGCCCAGCCCTTGCGGCTCCAACGCCTGAAGCAGGGAGTCTGCTTGGTTCGGATGTTTTTCATCTTGAATTTGTTGGGTTAATAATAAAAAAAAATCGGAGCTCCCGGTGAGAGGCCCGGCTGCGCGCCGCCCTCCGGAAACCGCTGCAAAGATAATAGTTTCCGGCAGTATTCCGGCCTTTGCGGCCGTTTTCTTTCCCGGCACCGGAAAATGCACCGGCACATGCGGCAGGCGCCGTGAAACGGGCGAGGCAGCGGACGGGAAACGGGGCCAAAGTACGGAGCTGCCGCCCCCTTGCCGCGGGGCGGCATCCGGGACGCGACGGCCCGAAAAAAAGATCCGGCCGGAGCCGGATCGTATCGGGGATCAGTTGAAGAGCGCCTCGACTTTGGCGACCACGTCGTCCGTGTCGGGTTCGAGCGGGAATACATGGCTGGGCTTGAGGTACCAGAGCTCCTTGCCCTCCTTGAAATGCTCCTCACCGCCGCCCGTGACGTTAAGCATGACGGTGGCATCCTTTTCGACCTTGCCCGCGGCGACGGCGTTGATGAGCGAAGCCAGTGCGACGCCCGCCGCAGAGTAGATGTCCACGCCCTCCAGTTCGTGGAAAAGCTTGCGCGCCTTGCGCGCCATGGCGTTCGTCGAGACGAAGAACTCTCCGCCCGTGGCTTTCAGCGCATCGTAAAGCCCGCCGGTGATGCCGTAGGGCGGGCGGCGGTTGGAGAGCACCTTGGCGTCGATGATCTCCGCATCGCGGCGCGCCTTGTCGTCCTCGTAGGGCAGCATCTTGCGCGAATCGGCCTGCCATGCGTCGTACATCGGCACGAACGGCGCATTCTGCGACACCATGAGTTTCATGGTATTCGTCCCGAAGCGGCCGTCCCCGATCAGGCGCATGTTGGCCTCCCAGGCGGCAATGGCGCCCGTACCGCTGCCCACGGCCTGGAAATAGTAGTCGGGGATGCGGCCGATGGTCGTCACGGCCGAAAGTACCGTCGTGGCCATGCCGTCGCGGCGGGCGATGTTCTTCGCGCCGCCTTCGGCATAGAACCCGGGGCCCTTGAGGGCGAGGTCGCTCAGGTGGATGGCGTCGAAATAGTCGCCGCCCGCCGCACACGAGATGAGTTTCACGCAGGGGTCGAGCGGATGCTCGAACCACAGCGCCCCGATATTGTCGTAGGGCACCGACAGGAGCAGCTTGATATTGTTGTCGGAACACACCTTGGCGAAGGCGCGGGCCGTATTGCCCGCCGAGGCGACCACAAGGACGCGATCCTCGTGTTCGGCGGCACGCCCGCAGACCGAATAAGCCTCGGTCTCCTTGAACGAACAGGTAGACATCGTGGCGCCGATGGCCGGATAGTAACCGTTGAACGTGATCCAGAGGTTTTCCAGCCCGAGGTGGGCGGCAAGCCCCTTGCTTTTGTAGGTGACGGGCGCCGAGGAGCCCTTGAGGATACGCCGCACGGGCATCCAGTCGCAGAACCGGTAAAGACCGTATTCGGCGGGTTTCACTTCGAGCTGCCTGCGGGCATATTTCGCGCGGATGAGCGAGGGCGTCTTGCACTGCGGATCGGAGAGCATCCAGCCCGTGTCCTCGAACTCACGCCCCGTAGCGACACATTCGAGCGTGTAGGAGGTAGGTGTAAAATCTTTCATTTATATGCGTTTGTGTAATTTACGACATGCGGTTGCGGAAATCCTCGTAGCCGAATTCGCGGATGACGTCCGTGCGCCCGTCGCGGCGGGCGATGACGATCGAGGGGTGCGCCACGCCGTTGAACATCGTGGTCTTGACCATCGTATAGTGGATCATATCTTCGAAGACGATGCGCTCGCCGACTTTCAGTTCGTGGTCGAAGGCCCAGTCGCCGCAGTAGTCGCCGGCAAGGCAGCTCGTGCCGCCCATGCGCCAGCGTTTCTCCCCTTCGGCGGGTTCGTGCGCCCCGACGATGGCCGGTTTATAGGGCATTTCGAGACAGTCGGGCATATGGCAGGCGAACGACACGTCGAGCATCGCCGTATGCACGCCGGCATTTTCGACGATGTCCTCGACCGTCGAGACGAGGCAGCCCGTCCTCCAGGTGAAGGCGCTGCCCGGTTCGAGGATCAGCCGCAGGCGGGGATGGCGGGACTTGAAATCGCGCAGCAGGGCGATCAGCTCGTCGCAGTCGTATTCGGCGTGGGTCATCAGGTGCCCGCCGCCCATGTTGAGCCACCCGATCCGGTCGAGATATTGCCCGAAATGCTTTTCGACGGCTTCCAGCGCCAGCTTCAGGTGGTGCGGGCGCGACTCGCACAACACGTGGAAGTGCAGCCCGTCGATCCCGGCGGGAAGATCGTTCAGTTCATCGGCCGTAACGCCGAGGCGCGAGCCGGGGACACAAGGGTTATAAAGGTCGGTCTCCACGGGCGAATACTGCGGGTTGATGCGCAGGCCGCACGAAATGCCGCGCAACAGCGCCATCGGCCCGAAACGCCCGAACTGCGCGACCGAGTTGAAGGTGATATGGTCGCTGCAACGGAGTATCTCGTCGATATTGCGGTCGGTATAGACGGGAGCGTAGGTGTGCGCAGGCTTGCCGTACTCCTCGAATACAAGCCTCGCTTCGGCGGCGGAACTCGCCGTGGCACCGTCGGAATGGCGTGCCAGCTCGGGGAAAATGCTCCACATGGCGCAGGCCTTCAGGGCTACGATAATTTCGGCGCCCGACTCGCGGCGCACGCGGTCGATCACGGCCAGATTGCGATCCAGCAACGTCTCGTCGAGGACGTAGCACGGAGAAGGCAGCTTCAAGAAGTCAATCATCGAAATGTTTTCAATTGGATTCGATCCCTCGTCCCCTCCGCCCGGAAACGGTGCTGCCCGGCACGGCGGAGACGCTCAAAACGATGCAAAAATAGCAAATTACCGGCTAAACCATGACGCCCCGCGGGGGAATTTCGGCGAAATAGGTATTTATACTTACCGTCTTGCGGCCTGCGGCTGAAAGACACGGCAGAAGTACAGGCGGGAAACGCGGCGGACGGGGCCAAGAAACGGCCGGCGCAATGGCGACCGGAAGGCGCGCGAACGGCAAAACGACACACAGGACAGACATGCGCGGCGGACGGCAAGACATTGGCGTAGACCGTGAAAAGAGGAGGCGGAAGCGGAAATGCGGGGCAAAAAAAAGCGGCGGCAGGAAATCTGCCGCCGCAAGGGACACTGCCCCACCCTGTTTATTGGGCGATGCAAATGCTCACACGGTTCTGTTCGACCCCGGGGAAAGGCTGGACGGTGTCGCCCCTGCCCTCGGCAGAGATGCGGTCGGCAGCGATGCCGGCCTGTTCCAATGCCGCTGCAACGCCCGCGGCACGCTGCCGCGAGAGTTTCAGGTTGAGGGCGTGCGAACCCGTAGCGGCATCGGCATAGCCGACGATCTCGATCCGGGCGGAAGGATTGGCCTTCAGGTACTCGGCAAGCGCTGCGACCTTCGCCTGTTCGGAGGTGCGGATCTGCGCCGAACCGATACGGAAGAAGATATTTTCACGCAGTGCAGCCGGCTTCTCGGCGGCCTTCGTCGCCGGAGCCTGCACGGGAGCGGGCTCCTGCACGGCAGGTTCCTCCTTTTGGGCGGGCTCGGTAGTCCAGGCGGGGGTTACGGGCGCGGCGGTAGCTGCCGGACGCGATTTCTTATAGTTCTTGCCGAAGCGGAAGGTGAACCCGGCCAGCGCATTGAACTGCCAGTCGAGGTTCCCGGCCTTCTTCGAGTTGTATTTGTCGGAAAGCATGTTGGTATTCAGCTCCACGCCGAACGACACGCAGTCCGAAAAGCGGAAATCGACGCCCAGCCCCAGGCGTCCGGCCACGAAGACCTTGCTGCCCGACCACACGTTCTGGAGCGTATAGCCCTGGTCGTCGAGGGCGTTGGCTTCGTCGTTGCCGAACGCCCCGTTCACGCCCACACCCGCGAACAGGTAAGGATTGACCGTGCGGCGGTAGTTGAACTTGCCGAACAGGTTGGCCAGGTCGAGCGTCACGTCGACGTTGCCCTGCAAATATTTATACTGGTAGACCGACTCGGGCGAGACCCAGGCGCCTTTGCTCTGCCAGCCGCTCAGACCGAAGCGCATACCCCATACGGGCGAGAACCGATGCCCGGCGTACAGCGCTGCGGCCGGAGATACCAGCTCGCCGAAATCCACTTCGCCGAGCGTATAGGCGGCACCCGCCTGTACCTGCAGGAACCAATGGCGTTTGAACTCCACGTTCTCTTTTTCCTCCGCAGAAGCTGCGGTCAGGGTCGTCGAGCACATTGTAAGTGCGGCGACGGCACATAGGATACATTTCATTTTCATACTATCTATTCAAATGGGTTAATTGATGCCCAAAGATAATAAAAATGTATCATATATAATACAACAAAGGGGCGCAAGTTTAACGCCGCGGCCGAAAAGTCGGCATTATAAGACCGAAAAGGGGAGCGGCCATGAACCGCTCCCCTTTTTGGGATTTTACCGCCCTGCACGTCAGAGCTCGATGTCGACGTCGAACAGTTCGTGCCAGGGCAGCCCCTGCTCGCCCAACTCGGCCAGGAACGGATCGGGATCGAACTCCTCGACATTGAACACACCGGCACCGCGCCAGAGCCCCTTGGCCCACATCGACGCGCCCAGCGCTGCCGGTACGCCCGTGGTGAAGCTGACGGCCTGCGTGCCCGTCTCGCGGAAAGCCTGTTCGTGATCGCAGTTGTTATAGATATAATAGGTACGCTCCTTGCCGTCCTTGATGCCGCGGATACGGCAGCCGATCGAGGTCTGGCCGTGGTAATTGGCTCCCAGCGACTTGGGATCGGGAAGCACCGCCTTGAGGAACTGGATCGGGACGATCTCGACGCCGTTGTAGATGATCGGGTCGATACGCGCCATGCCGATGTTCTGGATGACGCGCAGGTGCGTGAGGTATTCCTGGCCGAAGGTCATCCAGAAACGTGCACGCTTAATGGTCGGATAGTTCTTGACCAGCGACTCGAGCTCCTCGTGGTAGATCACATACGACTCGCGCTCGCCGATACCCGGGTAATTGAGCGTACGGTGTATCTCATGCGGCTCGGTGGTAACCCACTCGCCGTTCTCGAAATAACGCCCTTTCTGCGTCACCTCGCGGATGTTGATCTCGGGATTGAAGTTCGTGGCGAAAGCCATGCCGTGGTTGCCCGCGTTGCAATCCACGATGTCGAGGTAGTGGATCTCGTCGAAATGGTGCTTGGCGGCATAGGCCGTGAAGATGGCCGTCACGCCCGGGTCGAAACCGCAGCCGAGGATCGCCGTGAGCCCGGCGGCCTTGAAACGATCCTGGTAGGCCCACTGCCACGAATATTCGAAATGGGCCTCGTCCTTGGGTTCGTAGTTGGCCGTGTCGAGGTAATTGCAGCCGCATTCGAGGCAGGCGTCCATGATGGTCAGATCCTGGTAAGGAAGCGCCACGTTGACGACGATGTCGGGTTTGAACGCGCGGAACAGCTCGCAGAGCTCCGGCACATTGTCGGCGTCGACCTGGGCGGTCTTCACACGGTTGCCGCCGATGGCCGCCGCAACGGCATCGCATTTGGATTTGGTTCGGCTGGCCAGCATCACGTCCGAAAAGACGGGATTGGCTGCGATTTTCTGGGTGACGACCGTCCCGACACCTCCGGCACCGATAATTAGCGCTCTACACATAGGTATTGTGGATTTAAAGTTTATTTTTTCGTATTAACGAGTACAAAAATATCGTTTTATTTTGGTAAAACAAAAATATTCTATACATTTGCACCACCAAAACGGAAAGTAATTTCCGATTGGCACACGGAGATTCCGTAGCTCAGCTGGTAGAGCACAACACTTTTAATGTTGGGGTCCTGGGTTCGAGCCCCAGCGGGATCACGAAAAAGAGGGGTCAACACCTCGGTTTGAGATAGCGCGGTTGTTATACATTTATACAATCGCGCTATTTTTCAAGAAGATACAAGCAAATCACATCTTATTTCGCAGAGGTTATATTTTTGTTAAACCGGCCCGTAGTGACGACTTATTCCGTCCTATTCTGACATTCGCGGTACAAAATGCGTTACACGGACAAAATTCTGCGTTACAATGAAACAGACGAAGGAGGCGGTACGCTTTGTCTACGACAGGCGTAAGAAAGCCACACCGACCAATCCCTCACGGATCGAGTTGGAAATCTATTTCTCCCGCAACTCGCGGAAAATTATCCCTACGGACATTATGCTGCTGCCCCACCAATGGCAGAAAGGGAAAATCGTAAACCACCCCGCGGCACATCAACTGTCGGTACAGTTGGAGAAAATGCGCGACGAGTATGAACGGTTGTTGCTGCGCATGGAGGCAAACGGGGAGCCGGTCGACCTCCCGTCTCTCAACGCCCGATTGCAAGATGCCGGCCTTGGCGGCAACTCGTTCTTGGATTATTTGTATGAACGCATAACGACGCAGACCATGCAAGAATCGACCCGCAGGCGCAAACTTGTCGTGTACAACGCACTGAAACGGTTCGGCCGCATCCGGTCGTTCGCATCCGTAACAGCAGAGAATATCAGCAGATTCGATATATTCCTACGCGATGGCGATCCCGAAATATTCGATGAAGCGGGAAACAAAACCACAGTACGCACCCAAGTAACCCTACACAATTACCACAAAGGGCTGAAACCTTACATCCTGGAGGCATTACGATTAGGATACATTAAAGAAAACCCCTACAACAAATTCAAAGACGTACGAGGACAATCGAAAGAGCGCAAACCGCTGACCGCAGCGGAGGTCAACAAAATCATGGAGGCCACCCTGCCGCCGAAACTCAGCGACGTACGCGACCTGTTCGTATTCAGCGCCCACACCGGCCTTGCATATTCGGACATGGCGCGCTTTAACTACGAAACCGACGTTGTTTTTAAAGACGAATTCCCCTATATCGACGGCGAACGCCTCAAAACCGGCTCTGCCTTTTTTACACCCATATTACCGCCTGCGATGGACGTATTAAAGCGTCACAGGTACAAATTACCGATTATCTCTAACCAGAAGTACAACGACTACCTCCACGTCATCGAAGCGCAATTAGGCATAGGAAAATCCCTCACCTCGCACCTTGCGCGTCACACATTCGCTACGATTGCGCTGAATAAAGGCGTACCGATCGAAGTCCTTGCGCGGATGCTCGGGCACAAGAACATCGCAATAACGCAGATATACGCGAAGATTCTAACGACATCCATAGAACGATATGCCGCCATATTGCGATAGAAAACGCCCCGGATTTCTCCGGGGCGCACGCTTCAAACTTGTTGAATCTGTCAAACAAAACAAAATTATGAAACGCTTATTTTCATCAGTTTTTCAGCAATATCCTTCAGCGCCAAATTCAGGGTCATCTTCTCCTCGTCCGTAAATTTTGCAGGCTTCCCGTTTACGATATTACCGTTGATACGCTGGTAAAGCCACTCCTTGGTCTTTCCGAAATACTCTTTTGCAACAAAGGACAACGATATGACCGGCAATATTTCTTTGATCTGTTCTTTCACGACTATTTCCCTCGCGCGGTCGTTCGTCTCGGTTATTTGAGACAATACGGCTTGAGCCGCCCCCTCGACATCCGCGTCCATTTCATGGCGAATTTGCTCGAATATGGCATCCTGATCCGCCGTCGTTTTGGCAGTCAAATAACGCGCCTTCAACTCGTCCATTCTGCTCTTCGTATTCATATTATTCAGTTTTAACACCCCGCCCTCTCACGGCGGGGATTTTGTTCTACATCATTTTAATCAACTCAACCAGTTCGTCTATCTTTTCTTCGATAAATCGAACTATTTCAGTGACGCCGTTTCGTCCTTTCAGTTCGTTGAACAGTCTCAAATAATAGACCAGCTCCTTTTCCAACTCTTTTTGTTCCTTACTCGGGTTCATAATTCCGTTCGTTTTGTTTGACATCACAAATATAATAATCTTTTAATTATTATGCAAGTTTCACACCAACTATTTTACAAAAAAAAGCGCACCGAAGTACGCTTAATTACATAAAATACAGCTGGTTTGTCAAAACCTCCACAATATCACCCCCGCCCCTACTCCGACATAGGGCTGGAACCCTTGCGGTGTGTACGCCGCCCCGACCCCGGCGGTCAGGGCGAAGCGGCTTCGCCGGGTGACTACCTGCTGTCGGATGGTCGTGCGGTCGTATGTTTCTATCCAGTCGAGCGTCGGCCGCAGGTTGCCGATCCGGGGCCCGCTGACCTGTGCCCGGTAGGTGCTGTCCGAGTAGGGGCGCGTTTCCATCGCCACCTTCATCTGCACGCTGTCTGCCCCGACTTTCACAACGACGGTCTCCGTCACCGTGTCGGGCGGCGCGAAGAGCAGCACCGGCACCGAGATGTCGGCCAGGCGGTACGTGCCGGGCAGCGGTTCCGGCCGCGGATAGAACACCGTGTCGATGCGCGTTATTTCTTCGACAACCACCGACGCGGCGCCCCGGCGGTAGCCCCAGCCGAAGAGCAGCGCTCCGGCAGCAAGGGCGGCGAGCAGGTAGAGGATCAAGCGTTTCATGCCTTTACGAACAAATCCCACCCGGCCTGCACGTCGAGCATCTTGGCCTCGACGCCGTTCTCTACGAACGACATGGCCGCAACGATGGGAACCATCACGTCGCGGTTGGTCGTGGTGATCCGGCTGTCGGCTGGCACCCCCGACCTTTCCGCCACGGTGCGGACATAGGCGTCCGTGTGGTTCTCCTCCGACGGGGCCCAGCGGCCGATCATCTTGCGGATCGTGTCCAACCCGTAATTACGCTGGTAGTTGTTCAACAGCTTGAAGGCTGCCCGATAGCCGTATGCTACCGTCGTAAATTGCGCAAAACGCTTGTCTTTCGACGCTACGACCTCGCCCTGCCAGGGATTGCCGCCCCGTGTCTTCTCGATGTTAAGCGGATTGTTGTTCCGCAGCCCGCGTGGTGTCATTGCGCGATGTGTTTAGTGTACAGGATATGCCCGACCCATCCGGCCATAGCACAAACAACCCCCACGAGGATGTAACGCGGGAATACGATTCCGAGCACTACGGCCACGGCCGCAACGATGCTCCATACGATCCATTTCTTTTTCATTTGTCCTTTTGTTTTTGTTTGTAGTTTTCCAAATAGGGAATCTTTTTAATCATCTCGAACGAGAGCACATAGTACAGGAAGTCGATGTATCGGTTCTTCGGGAATATGCGGTTCAGGTTCTTGAGGATGTTGACCCCGTAGAAATATATCAGGGCATATACTGCGAGCGAGATCGCCGACATCGCCCCGTCGTGGTTGTCGATGTTGTCCCCGACGAGCAGTATCATGGCCATCAGTCCCGATATTACCGCAGCCTCGGATATGCACTTGAAAGCCTTGCGGAATATGAATCCTTCGTGCTGCACGAGCACGCCGGCGAACAGGCCCGTGAAAAAGTTCGCGGCGAATATAATCATGCAGGCCGTCAGTATGTCGTGTATCGGGGCTATGGCGTTGAACATGTACACCAGGGCACCTATCGACACCTGCCATACTTTCTCGCACAACCTTTCTATAAACCTCCACAATGCCTCCATTTCATCGCCCGGTATTTTGAAAGTCCATAACCGTTTCTTCGGCGGCCAGCTCTTCGGCGCGCCGGGCCCTCAGCTCCGCAAGGGTCTTTTCGTTCGCGTTGTACTCCGCGTTGGCCGCTTCGTACTCCTCATAATCCAGGGGATAGGTAGCCCGGAAGTCAAGGCCGGACTTGATGCATTTGGCTGCCCTGTCGTCGGATTTGGCCATGACCGCCCGTAATTCGAGCTGCCGCGATTCGAGGGTGTCGATCTGTCGTTGTGTTTCCATGATTCTGATAGTTATAAGACGCAGACCGGACGGGCGGAAAATTTAAAACATTTGCCTGTATAGCCCACGGTGCCAGCGCCTCCACTGTAAATAAATATGCCTCCCTGCGCCTGCTCGCACGAAGTATGGACATAATAATTATAACCATAGCACATGGTAGCTTTCAAGCGTAAGAGGGTACGGTTTACGGGGTCTTTCTCCACGTCAGCGACGAAACGCACCCTGTCGTGCATCAGCAGGTAGACCTCTTCCGACGACGGCAGCCACCATGCCCCCGCCTCCAGTCCCGTCGTCATCCCTTCCACGGTGATGCCGAAGTCGAGAGCGGCCGCAGCGGCTGGGTAGCGGTACTGTGTCTTACCATAAATGTCCTCGAAAGTAAGCCGTCCGATCAGGTTCGTGTTGATCTTGCCATCCTGCAACATCGTCCCGAACGCCGTAGGATATTGTACCATGTGCTCGGCGAACAGGTAGTCCTTGTAGGTGGGATACACGGCAACCAGATCGGGGTTGTCGGCTTCGGTGAAAACGCTTTCCCGAATGATTATGTCGCTTCCCGGCTTCTGCCCCGTGGCTTTCTGGCCTCTCTCCGAATAATATTCCGCGAACTGGTCGAGGACACCACCCGCCGCAGTTGCCTTCACACCATTCTTGCGGCGGATGTAATACTCCGCTTCACCCGTGTCCAGGATTAGGATACTTTGGTAATCCACATCCACGGCGCGGCGCGTCAACGTGCAGCCTGTTGCCGAAATCTTTTTGTGCCCCTCTATCGTAGACCATGCATCACATGTCATGACAACCGCGGAAAGCTCTTCGGAGGCCGAGGCCACCCAGGAGTATGTAGCTTTGAGTTCCGGTTTAGAATTTATAAGTGCGGCAATGTCTGCCAATGTCGAACCCGCAGGGTACGTAAACGAGAATTCGCTGGTATAGATGTTCAGCGTGAATTCACCGCCCGCGGCGAGGTTGAAGCCCGACAATGCCACCTCATAGCTATATGCCCATCTAACTTCGGATGCCGCGTTGCGGAGCGACACGATCAGCACCCGCCCGCCCTGCCGGGCGTAGACCACGGCCACGGGGACAAGCTGCGGCGGCAACTGCTCTGCAACAAGCGTCGCACCCTTGACGAAGCGGATAGTTCCCGTGGTCTTGTCGAAGACCGCGAGGTCACCAACCCCGGCAGCCGGCTTGTCCACCACGACGTTCACGCCGTCGTAGATGAGCGCCCCGTCGTCCTCGATGTATGATACTGCCGACTGCGTGCCCTTGCGGTTCTTGTCGGCCGTGTAACCCGCCTTGTCGGCGTATTTGTTGACTTGTGACATGTTGTATGTAGTTTAAGCGTTCTTCCAGTCCGACACCGCACCGTTACCTACGGAGTGGTAGACCGCGTTGTTCTTCGTATCGACATAGAACTGCCCCGCGCGGTCGGGGGCTTTCGTCGGCGCACCCTCGCCCGTGACGACGAGGTTGTTGTCGTCCCACACGCCCAGTTTTTTCACCTGCAACTCCGGGATCAGCACTTTGCCCGAGAGCACTTCCACGAGCAGCCCTTCGAGGTGCGTCACGCGCGCTTCGAGCGTGCAGTCCGAGTGCGCGATAACCGAAATTTCGCTGAACGAAGCATCCGACCACGGCGTGAGCTTGTGCCTGGACAAGAAGTCGGCATCGGTGATCTCCGGCCCCGTGGTATAGTAGGTGTTGCCCAGCAGCGTGACGTCGACCTGCGTGAAGGGAGCACCGCCAGCCACGTCGGGCATGTAGAGCGCTTTGGTTCCGTCGAGCGACAGCAGGCGGCAGCCGATGATCTCGACGGCCATATTTTTCGCCGCAGCATCGGTGCTTGCGTGGATGGTGGCCGCGCCCGTCGAAGTGCCTACGTGCGTGTCGCTGACGCACTCGCAGCCGTCTAACCGAATGGTCTGGTTGTCGGCAAGGCCCGCGCCGACGGGTGAATGGCACGTACTGAAGAGTTTGCAGTTCCGAATCGTCGTGAAATATCGCTCGGTGGCGGCAAATGTCGAATCGACATGTACGCAGTAGCAGGCTTGGTGACCGCCGGCGCTGGCGTCCGTATAACTCTCGTCGTTCAGGCAGTTGACGGTCATGTTGGCGACGGTGCATTCGCCGCCCGCCTCGATGATCTTGGCGCGGTTCACGGAGTTGTTCTCATACGAGACGATTACGCCGTCGCGGCTCTCGCCGATAAGCGATATGCGGTTCGCCCCCTTGTTGATGATCGCATACGGGTAATCCATCGCCACATTCTTCGGAGCTTCGTGATCGTAAAGGCCGTTGCGGACAAACACCGTGACCGCGTTGTTCACGACATCGAAGGCGTCCCTTGCGAAGTCGCACGCCTGCGCGACCGAGAAGAAATGCCCCGTCCCGCCCTCGTCCACGATGAAAGAGTCCGTGTCGAAGTTTTTCAGCGTAGCGCGGCTCTCGGCGTCGCACCATGCGTCATAGTTGTTGAGCGTGACGATCAAATCCTCGATGGTGACCTTCTGGCCGATATTGGTGGCTGCGGATATGCTGATACCCACATTCAGCCGTCCCGCTACCGTTGCCGCCTTGCCGCGGTAGTAGATTTCGTAGGTGCGGTCTGCCTTCAGGGCAAACCATCGGCCCCGCTGGTCGAGATTGTCCGAATAGGTGATGATCCGCAAAGAGCACTCTTTGTCCACGCGCAGCTTCATGCGCACGAAAATAAAGTCCGAAGCTGCGACCGGGATGCGGCTGGTCAGGGAGAAGTTCGACGTCACGCCTGACTGCGTAGGCGTAACGACCATGCTCCGATCCGTGATGTCCGAGCCCGTATTATTATAATAGCTCTTCGTAAAGTCCTTGAGGATGTAGGCTACGTGGTCTTTGTAGCCCAGCTCCGCATCCAGCGTCGTGCCGTCTCCCATCAGCACGGCCGACGCCGAGGTCTGCGGGTCGAACGCCTTGCCCTCGGCGTCAGTAAGCACATAGGCGCCGGAGGCGGTCTCGTCCCCCTGCATCGCGTTCTGCGGCCGAAGAGCCCGCCGCAGGGCTTCGTCGGTCTGCTCCCCGGTGGTTTGTAATTGGTAAGTTGCCATTTCTCTGTGTTCGGTTTTAGGGTTGCACTGTGTAAATTTACCGCTTAATTTGTGGAACATCGGCGATCAGGGTTCCTGCGAGACCTCGACCTCGTAGGCCGTGATCTCGCTCGCTTCTATGTTGACCCACTGCATCGAGATCGTCCCCTTGCGCAAGTCACCCGTCTCGTTCTTCGAGACGGCCAGGGCGCGCCCCTCGCCTATGGCCACCGTACCCGGGACGTCCCCGGAGAAAGTGCACCATTCCGGCGCCGAAAGCAGCTCCAGGTCGACGTTGCCCGTATTGCGGAGCGTACCCAGGTGTGCAGTGGATGTCCACGGGGACGCCGGGTCGAGCGTAATGCCCGGCGAGTAGTCGTAGTAGAGCACCACGTCCGTGTCGTAGGTGTACGCCTCCTTACCCGCCGGGACGGCGATCTCCTGCATATGCATGCGCGAGCCCTCGGCCTGCGCAATGATCAGGAGCGTAAAGCCCTGCGTGGTCGCATTGTTGAAAGTCTCATGCACGCCGCCCGTGAATTGCAGGTTTTCGTCGCTCCCGTCAGGCTTCATATACTGGATTATCACGACCGCATCCTCCACGGCCGCGCCCTGCTCGTTCCTGACCGCGAAGTCCAGGTGCAGGGAACGCGAGCCCGGGGAGAGCGTGATAGTCTTGCGGATCGTAACGGGATCCGCACCGGCTTCCACGGGCACCTCCTCCACCGCATCGGCGTAGTCCGCGGCCGTGACGGTGATGCGCGACGTAAAGGCCTTCACCGAGCAGTCCGAATGTCCTCTATCGTCGAGGATGCTGCTGTTCGTGGCCAGCATCGTGTTGGTCTTGCCCGAGCTTTGCAGGTACGTGCAAGTGATCTCTTCGGCGACGACCGCCGAGCCTCCCGCGTCCTGCACGCGCACTTCGGCGGAGATCATACGCGACGAGCGCAGGGGAACGACCCCGGTGTAGGTGTAGTCCGAACTGCCCGAAGGGATAAACCCCTGAATCCAGCCATCGTTGTAGCCGGACTTCGAGGCCGTGACCGTGACGCTCGATCCGCTCGTGGGGATGTCGGCGATGGTATCGTCCACCGCCGAGGTATTCGTATATTCGCGCGTCACGGTTTGGCCCGCGGCGTCCTTCGTGGTGACGGTGACCTTATCGGCCGCGAGGGGGCTGCCGTCCGCGTCCTCGATCGACAGCACGACGTGCAGGTTACGCCTCCCGAGCGCGAGCGGCAGCGCCTCCGTCACGGTGTACTCCGCGGTGCCGGCGGGGATGTCCACCTGCTTCTTGCCGCCCGCATACCCGGCCTTGGTCGCGGCGAGCCCCAGGGTCATATGTTCCGTGGAGGCTTCCAGCGTGACGTCGACAGCGTCCGTGTCGGCCCAGCGTTCCAGCTTGCTCGCGCCCGACGGAAGGATATACGAGGCCGTAACCTCGTCGGCCGCAAGCGGCGCGCCCTGGTCGTCCGTCACCGTGAGGCGGAGTTTCAACGGGCGGCGCGGCACGGCGCTATTCAGCGTGGCGGTCTTGGTGACCCGGGCGCTCCCGGCACCCGCGGCGAGGGTGACGGATTCGCTCCACGGCTCGTAGCCCTCGGCCTCCACCTTGAGCGACATGGCGAAGCGGCCGGTCGTGACGTCCGTAAGCGTGGCGGTGACCTTCGAGCCCGACCCGGCGTAGGTCGCCCGAGTGCCGTCGGACTTGGTGTACTCCGCCTCCACGGACTGCGCAGCGACCGGGGCGCCCTGCGCGTCCGTGATCGTAAGGTCGAGGTACACCGTGCGGCTCCCGGGGACAGCGGCTTCCAGCACGGCGTCGTCCGTATAGGAATACGCAGCATCGCCTTCGGGGACGGAGACCGTGTGCTCATAGGGTTCATAGCCCTCGCACGCTGCGGCGACGCCCAGCGTGAACGCAGCCGTCGTGACGTCCGCAAGCGTGGTCTGAATACGTCCGTTTTTGCTGGAGTAGTAGGTCTCTTCGCCGTCCGACCGTGTATACGACACGACGGCCTCGGCATCGGAGAGAAGCTGCCCGCCCTGGTCGGTGACCGAGAAGTCGAGGCGCAGGGAACGCCCCGCATTGCTCAGGCGCACCTCTCCTTCGTACGAATAATCCTCCTCGCCCGCGGGGATGTCGACGCTTTGGTCGTACTCCTTGAAACCCGGCTCCGAGACCGTGACCCGCAGCGGGAACGAGAGCACCGTGGCCGCGTCGATAAGCGAATCCACGACGTCGAAGCCCCGGTAGCTGTTCCGCCCCGTGCTGCCGTCGGGCCGCGTCCAGTAGATGTCCGTTTCGGCAGCCGTGACAGGGCTGCCCGAAGGATTCAGGATCGACAGGCGGACGCGAACCTTGCGCGAGGCAAGCGCCGTACCCTCCTGGTGCACGGCGACCGTGCGCCGACCAAGGCAACCATACGCATCCGGCCCGAACTCAGCGGACGCGGTTCGCTCGTAATCCGTGGCCGGAGCTGTAAGCGTAATACCCCGCGACCCGGCAAACGATACTCCCAGCCAGTCCGCACCTCCGTACTGCTTGATCGGAAACAGCCCCGGATGCACCCCGATGCTCCGCGAGCCCCCGATGACGGGCAACTCGACTGACGTGGGAGACAGAACGAAATCTGACTTGCGGATCAGGCGAAGCGTGAGGTCGTAGCCCGACTTTACCGACGTCGGAAAGTGTGTCAGGTCAACAAACGTTTCACCCTCGAAATAGGGTTCGAACTCGGCAGGCACAGCCAGCGTGCGGCCGAATGAATCGAGCAGCGTCCGCCCTTGCGAATCAAGGAGCACAAGGGGTTCGTCCGCCTTCATACTGACCCGTATTTTCGTTCCGGCATAGACATCCTCCCAATCCTCCGGCGCTTCATTGAGGCTCCATACGACGGCGCCCTTCTCGTCCGTGTGCAGGCTCACCAGGTCATCATCGCCGTGGCTTATGATGATTCGCACGCCGGGGAGCATGACCCCGGACACCGCGTCGACCACCTTCACACGGAACTGCACCGATGCTTCGGGCATTTCGATCAGTCCCACGTTATCGTCGAACGACACATAGGACAGGTAACTGCCGTCGGCCTCGTATGCCACCACACAGAGATAGGGGCCGCAGACAATCACGTCGCTATCTGCGCCTATCGGCATCTTGCACTGCACTTTGCTTCTCGCATCGTAAGCCGACAGATAGAAGTTGCCGCCGCTGTTGACCTTCACGGCCGCCATCGCGCTGTTGCAATCGGCCGCGACGACCTGCCCCATCCCATCGTCGAGAGCGAACAGGGATTCGCTGAATTTCAATTCTCCGCCGACCCGGCGGCGCACACTCACGGCCGGCCGTGCCGTAGCGGGATCGCGTACTACGACCAGAGAATCGGAGACGGCCAGCATTTCGACCGGCGCGGCAGTCATAGGATTATACGCGTCGTCTATTGCCGGCAAGACGTCTGCGGGATGCAGCTCGTAGTTGTGCCAATAGGTATTGGTCGCAGTCCGCAGGACGTACCCGTTGGACATAAGCATCATATCGGTGACGGAAATGTCGAACACATCCTGCGATTCTATTTCCAGGCCATCCGTAAACACGGTTACCGTCGTTTTCCCGGCCACAGTAACGGCGTCGTATGAAACCCACACTTTGCGGGAGGCATCATACAGAGCCTTGTCGTACGCCAACACGTCAGCCGTAGTAGCATCGAGGTGAGACAATACGGTACCGACATTATCTACGGCATACAGTTCACCGTCCCCGACCTGGATAACAACAGAATTTATACCTTTCCTTATGTCCAGTTTTTCCGCGCTGTAAGGCAAGCGGATCGTATCCCCCGTTTCCGTGTCAAACAATTCGACCTCGTGAGAAACCAATCCTGTCCGGAAAAACAAAGTCCCATACAAAGCCGCACATAACCGTTGGTATTCACGAAACGTGTGTGTCGGGGTTAATTCGAGCGGCTTGTAAACCCGCTGCGTATCGACCAACTCGCGCAGTTGGACTTTATATATCTGACGGGGTGCGTACAACTCCCACGAATTGACATAGTAGATTGCCTTCGTAAACATCCAGTCACGAAACAAGGAATTCATGTCGACGGCGAACGGGCACTGTAATTCTCCGTACAGTTGTCGCCGAACTCCCGCCCGCAGACGACGCACGCCATCGGCGAGAATATCCATAATGCAACCTCGCTCCGTCCGGGCGACCCATGAAACGACAGGCGAGCCGACCGCGTCCGTCAACACGTTCGGAAGGATGACGTTTGCATTCGCGTTGTACCCACCGTCACGTACGGGGACAGAGCAGGTAAATTTACCTGAGTTGGCGGAGGTTACCGGTAAATTAACCCCCGAAATATCCGGAGAATTATCGCCAAGGTCATTATCAATAGCGATATTCGATATAAATGACTTTTGAAGTCCGTCAAACCCATAAATGTAGAAATAAATGATAAGCTGACCGGCCTTATTTTCCAGGTTGGGAATGCTGGTTACGGCAAAATCAAACGACTGCGACTGCAACCCAGACAAAGGGTAATAATTCGACGCATCAGTAACATCGGAACCTGCTATATCTTTTTTCAACTCTGTGTCATCGGAAATTTTCTCATCCCATGAACTCGTCCTGATATTCCAAAAACGCGAATTACTTCCCTGTCGAAATTCGATATGACAGCTGGCGTACAGTTTATAATTCGTCGCATTAAAGACATCGAACGATATGCTAATAGATATTTTGGCAGCCGGGTAATAAGTTTCCGACCGATATTCAACACGCCCATGCGTAGCATGTAGAAATACCCTATTCTTTAAAACACGGAACTGCCACACCGTATTCAAAGCCGTCCAATCCTGCGGTTTATAATAATTTTCCTCTTCTTGCTCCTTGGTCGCAAGCTGGATTTCCGCATTCTGATACGGCGCCAGCAAATTGATCTCCGACGCAGAGGACATTTTACACTTGTCGTACCACAGATTATGCACGACTGGCCTATTCTTATCCGTAAAGAACGCGGCCGGCCTGATCCGGCTGCGTAACGACATGACGGTACGCAGGTGGTACATCCCTGAGGCCTGGAATATCTGCCCGCCGAAAGGCGCCACGCAGAGTTCCAACACATCGCGCCAGGTCGCCTCGGTATCCTGCATGTCATATATGCGGGCGCGGTCGATATATATGGTTTTCAGGGATGGCGCTGTCGAATCGTCCGATTCGAGATTCAACCATTCGCAAACCGGCAAATCGAGTTCGAGATTTTCGACAGCCTCCTGCAACAGGTCGTACACCGTCGTTGCACCGGTGAATTTAACGCCGTCGGTATTGCGAAACGGCATAGCACTTAGCAACGACAACCCGTCCGTAGCCGATAGGGTCACTGCATACGGTGCTCGGGCGAACTCCTCCTTATAGCTGTTCGCAGCGAGAAATCCTCGCCATAAAAACCGTTTTTCAGGCTGTCCGGCCGCATCAGCGCGCCATTCGTAGATCGTGATGCGGAATTTTCTCGGATCAGTGGTAAACAGCGACAGGTATTCCATGCTGTTGACGCAAAGTACCTGCAACGTCAACGAACCACCCTTTATTGCCGTATACTCCGGATCGTCCGCTCCGCCCTGTTTGAGGGTAAACACATCGTCGTGCGGGCGCATCATGGCCGGGATCGCGTTCGTCAGGCCGCGTTCTTCGATCTCGATACGATACAGCAACCGGTCGCGCATCTTCGATCGGTAGTCAATATAATATTTCAGCCCGTATGCCATTACACCCCTGCATTTACATAGTTCACTCTCACATCTTCGCGGCGAATAGCCAGCAACAGGTCGGAACCGCTCACACGGAACTGTCCGCCGACAAATTCGAGCGATTGGCGCCCAAACCCGTATTGCCTCAGTTTCGACAACGGCGCAATCACCTCGGGGTCGCTGCCCGCCCCGCGGTTATCACCGACAAGCGCCATAGTAGGCCCGTAAGCAAGGCCGCCGTTTGCCAGGGCGATACCTTTGCTTGCGTTGCTCTTGAAGGCACTGATCATTGCCGTACCTGCGGCTATCGCAGCAGCACCTACAACCAATCCGACCCACGGTGTAGCCCATATACTGTTTAATGCAACTTTTATGGATTCAATCACCTCGGATGTCGCAATAAGCTGTTTTCCCAATGACACTAAAAATTGCCCGACGGCACGCCCAAACCCGGCAGCAAGATCATCGAAGGCTCCATCCCCGGACAGAATCTTCCCAATGCCCTCACTGAAGGAAATAGCCATATTCCCAACAAGAGCACTAATATGTTCTCCAAAATCAATAACCCCAGCACTTACTTTAGATTTTGTTTCGTTTAGCCCTTTTAAAAAATTTTGAAACTCAGCTTCAACATCCACATTCATCTTTTGAATCACTTCTGGATCAAATGTTAATTTTCCAATTGACCCCTGAAGTATATCTTTGGCTTTTTTTGCAATATTCTCTTTCAATCCAATAGTTTGCAATTCATCCAATTTGAGCTTCAGTTGCTCCAGCTCATGATTCATATTCGCAATTTCGTAAGTATTGAAAGTATTTTTTTTCGCCTCTTCGAGTTTGCTGATTTTCTCCTGCAACTGACCGATCAGCCCCGTCGCTTTTTTCGTTTCTGTATTTTCATCAGATATTGTTGTAACTGTCAATTCGGAAGCGGATGCTGCTTGTTTTTTTATCTCGATCAAACGCCGGATCGCCTCGATCTCGACCTCCAACTGTGCGATTTCCTCTTTGGATTCCCGAATACGTTTGGATTTGTTCGGATCATAGCTATTATCCTTTTGATCGTAGTAAATCCCGGTTTTCAGGGCGGAAACCCGCGCCTGTTTCCGGCTCTGCAAATCAGCCAGCTGTTCGGGCGTATAATCCCCTTCCCGCCATTTTTCAACGAGTTGATCCGCCGCGTCCGAAAACGCCTGTTTTTTTGCAGCATTGAATCCGATAATCGCGGTTGTCACAGCAGCAATCGCCGTCGCAACCAGCCCGACGGGGCCAAGCATGGCGGCAAACCCGGCTTTAAGCAAAGGCAGCATTTTAAGTACAGCCCCCAACCCCATCGACAGCGGGCCAATAGCAGCAACCAATCCTCCGACTGCCACAATCGCCGTTTTTGTTCCGGACGGAAGTTCCTGCAACCATGTCACGGCCTTCTGGAACCAGCCTACGATCTCCTTCACGACCGGCATCAAGACCATGCCTATTTCCTCGCCGAGGTCACCCAGGGAGTTCTTCAACTGCTGCAACGGGCCGAGGCCTGTGCGTGCGACCGTCTCGGCGAACCCCTTGTAATTGTCCAATGCGAACTGCACGGCCGCACCGTTTTTCAGTTCCTCGGCGGTAAACTGTTTCAGCGCCGGAATGCTTTCCCCCAATTCGCCGGTCAGCCCGCCGTAGGTTTTCGCCAGGTTCTTGACGGCGCTGTCGAGCGTCATGCCCGTTGCGGCAGAGAGTTGTGCCGACGCCTCGATCGTATCGTTGATCTGCTGTTCGGTCAGGCCGAGCGAAGCCAGGAATGCCTGCTGGCCGATAATCACTTCATCGCCGAAGATCGACCGGGACTGTAATTCCCCGGCCTGTTTTATCAATCGCTTCTGCACGCTTTCGCGCCCTTTCAGTGCCGTTAGCAACCGTTGCTCGGCCTGCATCTGCACATCGGCCAGGTGCACGGAAGCACCGGCCGCAGCCGTGAGCGGCGCGGTGAAATAAAGCGACATGGATTTACCGAAGCCCTGCAGGTCTTTACTCAGTCCCGCCAATTGCTTCTTCACCTCGCCGCTCATGGCCTTAAAGCCGTATGTGTCGGCTCCCAATTTAATCAGGAGTTCCGCGATTTTTTTTGCCATGCTTCAAATCCGTTTGCGATCTCCAATGCTTCCCGTTCCATCCGCTCGATGTCCCTCTTCGACAACTTGTCCGTTTTCCTCCGTGTCCGGGGCTTTTCGTCCCACGGGAAAGGCAACGCCTCGCCCGGGCCCTGCCCCTTGTAGTCCCGCATCGCGGACGACACCACGTAGCTACCCCACCGCTGCACCTCCATTGCCGTACGGTATTCGCTTTCCAGACGGCGAATATATCCCTGCTCTGCCGCATCGAACTCGTCGAGCGTCATGTCGTCGAACTCCGACGGGGCCAGCCCCATCATCCCGACACCCACGGCATAGAGCGAGCGGTAGGATATTTCCCGGGGGTTCTCCTTGCGGCGGCTTACTCGCCGGGCTTTGCGGTCGCCGCCGTCGGAAAAACCTTTTGCCCGGAGCCTATCGACGCGCGGAACAACGCGACAAGCTGTGGCAGCAGCGTTTCGTCCTCGTCGATCATATCCACCACGTCGTCCTCGGAGTAGTGCCGGGGTTGTCCCGATTTACGAGCGCCGTCGGTCATGGCCACCGCCGATACGGACACGATCAACCCGATCATGTCGCCGACGTTCATGTCCGGCATCTGGAATTGCTTCACCATCTTGTCGAGGCTCATCCCGAGGGCGTTGGCCGTCGTCGCCAGCGTACGAATGCCGAAATTCAGCGGATAGGTTTCACCCTTCGTTGTTATCTGTTGCAACATAGTTTTTAGGAATATACGGGCGGAAGGCTCCGCCCATAAGTTATTGTTGTTTCGTCCGCATTACTCCATCGGCGTCAACCCGTAGCCTTTGAAAGAGGCCTTGTAGGTTGCTTTCTCCGAGACGGTTTCGCTGACTTCGAACGTCTCCACGACACACTTGGTCGTATATTTCTTGGCCGTCGTGCCGGGCAGTGCCAGCTCGACCACGACATCGACCGCCTGCCCGCTGATCGCCTGTGCGATCATGTCGGGCGTATCGAGGTTGTCACCCTCTTCCGACGCCTCCCGCACGCAGACGATGCCGTCGGCCGAGGCCGAGAACGCCAGGTTTTTCAATTCGAACTCCTTGCCTTTGGTGTCCTTGGTTTCCCACTCCTCGAACTCGGGCGAGATCGTGAAGGTGTGCGTTTGTGCGTGGTAGACGCTCTTGTTGGCGCATAACATCGTGAGGCTGCGCCCGTTTCCTGTTTTCATGTTATAAGATTTTAAATGTCATGTCATAGGTGGATATTCTGTCCTGATCGAAGAACACATACTCGCGCCCCTGATAGTAGAAAACACGCTCTCCGGATTCCCGCATATCCAACGCCGAGACAACAGCGTCGGCCAACCGTGCGGCCTCGGCCTTCGTCGACGCGGCGACCGATACCACCGTGGTCGTCACAGCCCCGGCATCCCCATCCTTCGAAGGGGTCGGTTCGCAACTCTCGGAATAGTGGATAAACGGCGGCTGCACGGCACTCGGCACCACCTCGGGATAAATCTTTTCCTTGGACAGCACCACCGACAGCATGTCGACCATTATCTCGGTTGGGATCATAGTTTTACAAAATTTTTGTTTGCAAAATTCTCGACCGCCGCCGCCATCTCTTTACCGAAATCGTCGACGGTAGAACCGGTCGCGCTGTTGAACGCCTGCATCATGAAGGGGTTCGGCGACAAGCCCCGCGCCGAGCGGGTGAATACTTTTTCACCGTGCGAGCCGGTGAACACCAACACACGGGAACCTTTCGCCCCCTTTGCCCGCTTGCGGGTCAGGGCGCGCGGATAACGATCCTTCGTCCCATCGTGCACGAACCGCGCATAAAAGGCGTTTACCTTACCGTTCTTCGAGACGTCGAACACCGGGGCAATAGCCATCGGCACCACGGTCGGCACGCGGTCTTTCTTCAACGACACGACCCGGATCGACTTGCGAAGCCGCCCGGTTCGCTTCGGCGCCCGGCTCCGGGCGGCCAGCACCATAGGGCGGGCCGATTTGCGCAATACCTGCCGCACGATGCGCTTCTGCATCTGCTCGGCGAGCTGCACGAAAACCTGTACGGCTTCCTTGTACCCTTCGATCTTAATATCCGGCATTGTTGTCAATATCGGTTTTGGTGATAAGTATATGTGTCGTTTTCCGGAATCCTTCTTCATAGACGGCCTCGATAGGGCGACGTTCCCCGTCGACCTCGACGAGCATGTCGGGAGTGATCCCCTTGTTGTACGGCACCGAAAATACGACGCTGTTCTCATGGACGATGCGCGAGGCATACAGGTTGGCACGGCCGCCGTTCTCGGTTTTTGTCGCCCAGAAATGACGCCACGGCGTCGGGTCGCCCACCAGCTCGCCGGTGCTATCCTGCCGAACCGCGGGTTTCAGCAGCAGAATTTTAATCTTGCCAGCCATAGGGCGCCATGCGGTAGGGGTTCAACAATCTCTCGACGGTAAGGGGAAGCGCTCCGATGGTACGGCCGATGATCGCGTCGCCGTCAGCCTCGGCCAGCGTTCCCGCCCGAAGTTGCACGGCAGCCTCGATGTTTCCCGGCAGAACGATCCCGCCGGCATCCAGGGGCTCGCGCGTCACGGCATCCTCGTAGTCGCTGTACCCGCATACGGTTTCGATCAGTACGCGGTTGCGCTTGCGGCGCGACGACAATTCAGGGATGCGGAAAAACTCGACCGACGTACTGTGTTCCGACGCAACCAGTTCGTAATCCCCGCTGTCGAGTGTCTGCAAAACATCGTCGGCATCGTAATACCGTATCGAGGCCACCGACAGAACCGGAGCGGTCGGAATATCCACCAGCGACGCCAATGCGGCCAGGCCGAACGTCACAACGCTGCGCACGATGATCCTGTTGGTGTACTGCTCGGCAATATCGAACGCCGCATACAGGTTGCGGATCGCATTGTCGTACAATTCACCGTCCTCGGGCACCACCCGCATCTGCTCGGCGGCGATCCGCTCGATCAGGTGGCGCGGATACTCCTTTTGCTTCCGGTTCTTCGTCATGGCCGTCCCCTGTTATGCCGAAGCGAGTGCGAGTACCTTGATCGGGTGCGTGCCCGCATCGTTCAACTTGCCGTCCGCAAGGATGTGCCCCATGATACCGATCATGTTCTCGTCGGCGTACTTCTCGTAGAATACGGTCATACGCACGCCGTCCACCATACGCAGGTGGTAGGCCTTCGGGTCGCCGAAGGCAATGACCTTCGCCTCGGCCGTACCGATCTGCGGCATGTCGTTGTTGATGACCACGGGATGGCCGAGGATGTGGGTGATGGCCCCGGTGTTTACGTCCTTGAGGAAGATCGGCGATCCGTCCGTGGTCTTGATCTTCGCAATGTTCAGCAGCGTGTTGCGCGACATGATCCACGAATCCGCATAGGCGCCGTCTACGCTGGCGACCATATCGACGAGTTCGTCGTAGGTCACGGCGTCCTTGCTGGCGGTCGTCACCCCGGTGGGTGCGCTGCTCAGCAGTGCCGTAATGTCGTCGGTACCCGTCCCGCTGATCGTCGCAAGCTTGTTCAAGCCGCGGCGGATGCACTGCGCGATCGCCTCGACGACGACGGCCTCCACATCGACGCCCGACGTCTTGAGCAGGTTGACGTGGATCTTCTGAATCTTGGTGTTGTAGTCGTAGGCCTTGATCTCCGTGCCGCCGAACTTGTTCGACGAATCGTCGGACGTCTTGCTACCCTCTTTCACGCGCACCAGCTCGTCACCCGTAGCGTCGTAGGTCGGCAGGACGTAGGAATCGCTCGTTTGGGTAATGACGAAATCTACCGCATTGAGGAAGGTGCCGGTGCTCTTGAGCGCCATCGTCACCTTGCTCATCACCAACTTCGGCACGACGATCTGGTTGTTCGACGCACCGAGGAACAGGCCGTCGCGCACCTCCTGTGTCAGGTCGTTGCGGGTCTTGCGTCCCGACAACACATCGAGGAAGGCTGCACGCAGCTCTTCGTTGCGCTTCTCGGCGCGGGTCTCTTCGGTGTCGACACCCTTGCCCAATGCGGTCGACACGGGGCGGGCCAGCTCGGCCGCACGCTGCTCGTCGGCTTCGAGGCGTGCGATGCGTTCCGACAGGGCGTCATACTCCGTCCGGTATTCGTTGTACTGCGCCTGCTCCTCGGTCGTGAATGCCGTGTCGCTCCGCTGCTCGGCGGTCTGCACGATCTCGTGCATCTTTTCGTGGAGCGCCGACCGCTCCTCTTTCAATTCTTTAATGCTTTTCATAGTTTTGAAGGTGTTAAAAGTTTTCGAGTTCGGAAGCCAGGAAATCGCGGGCCCGTACGACTTCGAGGCTTTTATGCGCCGTCCGGGTCGCCTCCGTGCGGAGTTCGTCGACGGCATCCCGTTCCGCTACGGCGGACGTGTTATCGTATTTTCCGACAATGACGATCGACAGATCGTACAACTTTGCGATTCGTTTTACGACGCGCTGGTCGTACTGCTGCGAAGCGTTCGCGGTTTTCCATGACCAGCTGTCCTCGGCCACGACGAACGCGAAACTGCACTCGTTGATGTCGCCGCGGCGCACCAGTTCCAGGATGTCGTTGCCGCGCGTCGTCGTCGGGGCCTCGAACAAGAATTTGACACCTACGGCGTCGATCTCGATGCTCAGTGTCCCCGCCCCATCGCGGTAGCGTGCGAGCACATCCACGCAGTCGGTACCATGATCCGTGCACATGCGTACATCGGACATATCGCATCCGTCGAACGCCTTCGGGTCGATCATTTCGACCCATTCCCCCCAGAAGGGTTTAGACCATTCGTTGAAACGGACTGCGTAACCGCTGATCCGCCGCGAGGGTTCCTCACCCTCGCCCCGCTGCTCGACACACAAGTCCGTGACGGGCACCGAGCGCCGCAGCAGCCGATTGATTGCTTTTTCGTTATTCTGTTCCATTGTTTTGAGATTTTCCGGTCACGGGCTCCATATTCGCCTGGTGGTAGAACTGGTCGCCGCCCTCGTATCCGTCCATGTCCTCGCTGGCCCGGATTTCATTCGGGTTCATCGCCCCGATATAAAACATTTCCTTGTAGAAGGCAGTCCGCGCAGCCGTGTCGGCCCGCAGCAAACCCTTTGCGTCGATGTCGATATAGGTGCGTCCCTTCTCATCCTCGCGCAGCAGTTTGTCGTTGAACTCGGCCTCGGTGTTGACGATCCAGGGCCGCAACGTGAGGTTATACAGTTCGAGGTTCTGTTGCTCGTTGTTGTTGTACGTCGAATGGCTTTGATTGCCGACCATGTGGGGCGGGACGCGGAATATCGCCGCGATCTCGTCCACGGATTGCAGGCGCGTGGCGATGAACTGTGCGTCCTCGGGCGGGATGGTGATAGCCGTATAGTCCAAACCGTCCTCCAGCAGCAGCGGTTTCCCGGCATTTTTCGCACCGAAATACTGCTCTGCGAGTTGTCTCCGCAAGCGTTCATACGCTTCGTCGCTCAGTGTCTTGTCTTTTTTAAACACCCCGGTCGTCCGGCATCCGTTCTTATAGAACGAGCGGGCAAAGTCGAGCGAGTTGCCCGAGGTTTCGAGCAGGTCGGCGTGCTGGCGGATCGGCGACAGTCCCAACAGCCCGTTCATCGACAACCCTTTCAGGTGGATAACGTCACGGCTCGGAATCTTCGCCTCATTGCCGGCTATGGTGTAGTAGATGTCGTCATCGCCTTCCCACAGCGACACGTTCCACGGCAGCACGAAATCGAGCCGCGTCGGCCGTTGCATCGCATCCCGTGCGGTAATGAAGGCGTATGCATTCCCCCGAAGGCACACCGAAGTCATCATCGCCCGCCGGAATATCACCCCGTTCATCTTTGGGTTCGGCTTCATCAGCAGCCGGGCGACCGGATGGTCGTACAACACACGACGGCCGCTATCGGTTCGCTCCTTGACATGCAGCGGCAGCGTGGACATAGCACCCGACAGCAGGTCGACGCACGACCAAACCGTCGATATTTTCAATGCGAAGTCCGTATCTACGTTGGCATCGCCACCCATCGTATTAAACATCCGGCGTTCGTAAAAGACCGGAATCCCGAAGCGGAGCGCGGCGCGTGCGATTATGTTTCTGACAATTCCCATGTACGGCGTTTTTGCTATACAAAGGTTCGGAAACAATTTTCGGAAAAAAGGTTAACGCCGTTAACTTTCGCAGGTTAACGGCATTAACTTTTTAACAAATCGGCCTCCTAATGCCGTCTGCGAGGGGTGCCCGAGCGGCGTTTGCACCACTGGCTGTACGAACTTTTGAAACTTTCGTAGCATTTGAAGCGGCGGCGCCCTACGATCTCGGCATATTGCCGCTCGGTCGCTTCGTATGCCTGCTCGTTCGTTTCGTAATACGCCAGGAGGAGGATATAACGGTCATAGAATCCCGCCGGGGTGGAGATAAAACGCGAGGTGTTGGCGTCGAGCCGTGTGGTTGCTGGATTGGTTGGTTCTTTCATAGTCGTATATTTTGATTAATCGAATGTTCTCAAACCGCGGCTTTCGTACACGGACGGAGTTTCCGGATCGCGCAGTGCGCTCATGTATTCACCATGCGCCATGATCGCGGCGACGATGCCGTCGATCTTCTCGGGGCTCTTGTTCTTCAAGGGTTTTAGATTGTCGTTGGCATCGCGGTAGACGACGACATTGGACATCTGCCACCGCAGCACGGGGTTGTCGAAGTGTTCGTACTCTCCGAGCCGCACAAGCCGTTCGAAATCCTTTGTCGGGGGCGATATGTTGGCTATCGACTGCTGGAAACCGTCCATCGGAAGCCCGTCGGCCAGCAGGTCGATGACCAGTTGCGACGAGTTCCATCGGTCGTACCCGATCTTGACGATGTTGTATTGCCCCGCAATCCTGTTTATATCGGCCCGGATCGCGTCGTAGTCGGTGACATTACCCGGCGTGACGGCGATATATCCCTGCCGCTGCCAAACCTCGATATTGATATTCTCGCGCAACATCTCCTGCCGGCTGCGGTACTTTTCCTCGGGAATCCAAAACCAGACAAGCACCTGCGTCCTGCCACCCTCATGGAATTCCAGCGCAAACGACGAATAATCGTTGACGGCCCCCAGGTCGAGGCCGCCGTAACAGGTGCAACCGGCCAGCGTCGCCGGGTCGGTCGTGGTTTTGCAGGCGCGCCAAACCTCGTCGTTGATCCACGTGTCCGCGGCCTGCACCCACATATTGAAGTTCTTCGTCAGGATGTTCGTTTCCTGCTCGGGCTTCGTACGGATGTTGTTATACTGTTCGACCAGGTATTCGGGAATCACGGAGGCTCCGTAGCACGGATTGGACTTATACCACATACCCGGATCGGCCAGCTCCTCGCGTTTGTCCTGCGTGTAGATCATGACGAACAGCGTGTCGTCCTCGATGATTCCGGACAGCAATTTCAACGCACTCGTGCGGTAGGTGTAACATGCAGACGCAAGGTTGAAACCTGCGGTCGTGATAATGCACATCAGCGGTTGCCGGCGCGCACCCATGGACGACTTCATGACCGCGTACACCTCGTCGGTTCGGTGGGCATGGAACTCGTCAAGGATCGTGCACGAGGCATTTTTACCGTCGAGCGTCTTGGCATCGGACGACAGCGGTTTGAATACCGACCCGTTGTTTTCGTAAACGATCGAACCGCCGGCAGAACGGAACACTTTCGCCCGCTTCGAAAGCGTACATTTTTCGACCATCTGCTGCGCTGCACCGAAACATTCGCGTGCCTGGTCGCGCGTCGTTGCGCACGAGTAGACCTCGGCCCCGGCCTCACCGTCGGCGAAAAGCATATACAACCCGATCCCCGCCAGCAACGTCGTTTTGCCGTTCTTGCGGGCAACCTCCAAATAGAACTCCTTGAAGCGGCGGTAACCGTTCGCCGAGCGGCGAAAGCCGAACACGTTCCAGAGCACGAACTGCTGCCACGGCTCCAGCGTGATCGGCCGGCCGGCCCACTCGCCTTTGATATGCCTCAACGACTGGATGAAATTGATACAGCGTTCCGCTGCACGCGCATCGAAATACCATCCCTTTTCCACAGCCTGATCCAAATCCCTGTAATAGCGCTCTACCGCTTGCCGTATATACTTGCACGCAACGACACGGCCGGACAGAACGTCGGCGGCATATTGTTCGGCCGGATGTATCTTCTTCACTCTTGTCATTTGAAAAACTCTGCAAACTGATCTTCCTCCTTCTTCGGTTCCTCTTTCCTGCCGCCCGCGGCCACGTCGAAACTCCGACGGGAAACGGGCGACAATCCGAACTGCGCCCCGATCTTGTTGACCGTATCCAACGAATCCTTGAACATTTTGGCAGCCGGATGCAAGGTGCGCGAAACGCCCCTGTCGGTGTAGTTCGTAACAAAATACCCATACTTTGCAATATCATCGTTCGCCTCAATCAAGTTGGCATAGGCCGCCGCGTACGCAGCTAACAGGGGCAGGTCGAGTTTCGTCAGCACGCGCCACGTGATAAGCATTTTTGCCGTATCGCCATATATCTTGCGGGCCTTGTCCGTGAGCCACGGCGGCGCTGTGGTCTTGGTGATCGGCTTGCATACCCCGGTGGTCGGCGTCGAGGCTTCCTGCATCCGGCATTTTTTCAATGTTCCCTGCAAGGATTTTTTTGCATCGGGGATCGGTTTCCTTCCCATAATTTCACTCAAAAAGTTTTCAGATTTTGGACGTGTGTGCAGAAGATTGTGGGGGCGGTTGTGTCGCGGCCACCCTGTCGTGATTCCGGCCCCCTACCCTTCCACACTATGTTTCAATATTTTATCGCGTTAACTCATAGCTTTTGCTCGTGAAGATTTGTGTCAATTTATGACACAATACAGTATCATATATATCACGGAAGTAATTATATATACACACCGCACTGCCCGACGCGCTGGAACTGTTTTATCGCTTTTTCCACCAGTTTCGACGGCGAGTTGCGAAGCAGCATTCGGGCGTGTACTTCCTGCGCATAAATACGTGTCGTGTTCGTCGTCGTATGGCCGAGCATATCGCGTACGGTCTCAAGGTCGGCCCCGGCCTCAACCATCATCGAAGCGCATGTGTGGCGTAACGAATGCGCCGTTATATCGGGTCGGTTGATCCCTATTGCCGCCAGTCGTTCGTGCACGATCTGGCTGATCGAGGTGCGCAACAACCGCTGCGGTACCTTTCGGTTCTCGCCGACGAACAACGCTTCGCCCGGCTTCAAATCCCGATCTGCGATATAATCCGTGAACAATTCGACGATGCTGTCCGGCAAAGCCATCGCTTCGACCTTCTCATGTCGTCCCTTACGCTGAATATACAGGATCGGGATGCCATCTTCCGTGCGGTCGAAATCTTCTATATTGATCCGTTCGACCTCGCAGGTACGAAGCGCCAACAGCAACATCAGTGCGATCATCAGTTTGTCACGCCTGCCCTTCCTGGTCGTCACGTCGATAGAATCCAACAGGCGTGCAGCATCGGCAGCAATAAGCCGTCCCTTGCGATGCCCCTTGTATCGCACAGAGGAACGTATACCGTCGCCGATGCTGTCATAGTACCCGCGCTGCTTGCAGTATTTATAGAACAACCGCACCGCCGTCACGTAGCTGTCGACAGTCAGCGCCGTTTTCCCCTGTGCTTCCAAATCCTGTTTGTAACTGAGCAGATCGACGCGGCGCGGCATCCGAGGATCGCACCCTCGGCCATGCAGCCAGCGGAACCATAACTGTACCTTCGCACCGTAGCTTCTGCGGGTCGTAGCCATTACATCTATGTTCGCCAACCATTCGGCGATGACCTGGTTAATCGTTGCACTTGTTTTCATTGTCTTGATTTGTGAGCCTCGATACCGCTCTTCCGGTTATGGCATTTGTCGCAAAGGCTTTGCAGGTTGTCCATATCCATAGCTGCGCCCCCTTCGTTAATCGGCACAATATGGTCGACCACCGTGGCCGGGGTGACCAGACCGCGCCGTTTGCACTCCTCGCAAAGCGGCTCCGCGTCGAGTTTTTGAAGCCGGCGCCGCCGCCATCGGGTCGACCGATAGAATTCACCGTTATCGTGCAGACGTCGGCCTTGTGTGATCCTCGGCGGAAGATAGCCGCGCCGGGTCGGCTTGGGGATGGTTGGCATATCTATTTCTTCTCCGTTTTCTCCAGCTCTTCAAGGAGGGCATCGGCGAGTTTAACCGCGTCTTGGGCATAGTCAATGCAATCAGGCACGGCCGCTCCCTTACACCAATTCCGTCCTGCAAATATTCCCTGCATTGCCATCCCCGCATACACCCTCCGCCAGTACTCCCGGTCAACTGTTAAGTTTTCCTTAATAGTTGGATCAACCTTTTCGGTGGCTTCGTCGATATGCTTCCCGTACTCTCCCCGCGCCAACTTCTCAGCGTAGTCGTCGTCACGCATCATCAAATCTCCCCCGTCCTTACTCGTGAAAAATCTGCGGCCATCAGTCGTGAACGTTACAATACCTTCCTCGTTGTCGACATTTCTGCGTAATCCTACGATTTGGAATTTGGTGCTAATACGATCAAAACATATAATCCGTACTTCCGCTCCGTTCCTCGTACACACTGCCACACCTGCTTTGGCGGCCGATAAGTCAAATTCTCTCATAATTATTTCAGTTTATCGAGATTTTGCGAGAATCTCGCTATTTTTTTCAAAACGGAGCGTCGCAATCTTTGCACACCCCTCTGTATTTGAATAATACATAGAAGTGTCCGAATAGCCATACCTCCAAATATCTATGGCCTGCGGTGTGCTCGTGACACCAGCATTTCCCCATGCGTATCTTAAATATATTCATACTCATTGCTATTTCACCAATTCAAATTCGTAAACCACCACCCACGGGTTCGATGCCCAAGTACCTTTACCCGACACTCGGTCTATCAGCGAGGCGAAGGCTTCGCGGGGAGTGTCAAATTCAACGGCTGTTGCCTTTTTCTCGTCGGCAAACCCATACGTGGTGGTATCTGTGGATTCGTACCACGATTCGATAATGCCCTCACGAAAACAGTCATCGTCCGAAATGCTCTGCAACTGCTCGCACTTGATTCCGGTGATGCGAATTTGGTGAGGCATCAATTCGGCACGGACGAACATCTTGTTTCGCCAGCCCGGACACATGGAAATAATCTGATAGCCATCAATGTCGGGGCGGGATATGTAATGTTGCGGGTTTGCGCCGATCTGCTCATAGCTCTGCGCCACGGCCACGACCTCGCCGACCTTGTAGCGCAATTTCACGATAATATTCTCCCCATTGGCAACTGCATATATTTTCCCATCTTTGTCGGGGAGGACGCGCCCCATAACCATGTTGACCGGAAAGTCGATCCCGGCCATAATTTGCCTCGCCATGGTCTTGCGCCCCTCGATAACCGCGTCTGTCTGCTGGTATCGGTCGTTAAAAAATGCCTTCTGCATGGTTATTCAGTTTTAAAGTGTACACTTACCTATTATGTTACATTCAGCCCACCCCTCTATTTCGTAAAAATCACCTTCCATATCATAGTACCAAAGTCCGTGTCGTTGAAACATTCTCCTAATTGTCATTACAAAAAGTTCATGAGATTGTGACGAATCCGTTCGTGCCCAAAAACATACAGTGTCGCCGATGTGATATTTAGGTAGTCTAATTTGGTTCATGTCTTCGGCAAATGATCTCCGCAGTAATCCGAGCAGTGATAAATCGCGTCGTCTTTGTCGCACCAACCGTCACCGTCAACATCCTCGTCCTTGAAGTGGCTGCACGTGCCGCATACCTTCGCCCCGTTTTCGGTCTGCTTATTCCATTCAGCCAAAATATCCGCGCTGCATTCCGAACACAACAGCACATCGTCGCGGGTGATGGTATATCCGTCGCAATCAGTACAGATTACATTTTCGCAGTTCTCGCACACTTGAAGTTCCATCCCACATTTGGGGCAATTTTTAATTTCATCCATTGCTATTCTTGTTTGAGGTTGTTAATTCTGTCGATCTCGACTTTCAAATTCATCTCTGCACTACGCACATCCCGTTGCAATTCCTCCAGCCGAGCTATTTGCTCCTCGTCCATCCGCGGGCATCCCCGCAGCCAGCTGTCGTAATTCGGGGTTTCCAATTTGCCGCCACAAATCCCTCCGACACGCATACAGTAGTCGTAGTACTTGATGTATTCCTCCTCCGGAGCGTCCCGGTCGATGTCCGTCAGCATATCGGCCATACTCACGAATAGATCGCCTACCTCTGCAATTCCCCCGGGGTCGTCGCCTGCCCACGCATCAGGCTCATAATCGTAGCCGTGCTTCTCGCAAAAAGCAGCCAGATAGGCGTTGCAAGCCGAGTTGTAACTTAGTCTCAGTTCCTCGCGTGTAAGTTTCATTTTGTGGATAATTTGTTAATTCTGTCGATCTCGGCGGCGATCATGGCGCCGGCCTCAGCTAAACACCGGATGGCATGATCGTACCTTTCGTCTGTAAAGTGTTCATAAGCCCACCCCATAATACTTCGAATCGAAGGAATACTTGAATCAGCACCTTCCCATGTACATATATCGGCTCGCTTATCGGCGATCATCTCAATTCCTGTTTTCATGGGATTCTATTTCTTTTTTGAGTTCCTCGATTGATTTTCTGAACCGCTCGTGTATTTCCACGGCGCGATACATAAGCCAAACAGTAACGATTCCGAGGATTGAAAGCAACGCCCACGCTATAATTTCATTCTTCATTTCTTTTTGCTTTCTTTGAGTTTCACCGCAAGCCGGGTGCATTCTTGGATGAATTCCTCGAAATCATCAGGTGATAGCCATACATCAGAATCGCCCATCTCCAACCTAATAGTCTTTTTATAGATAATTTCTACTGATATTTCGTTATCATCAAAACTATCTTTGAATGTTACTTTTGTTTTCATTTTCTCTTCTGTTTTAGCTCCGCAACGCGGCGGAGGATATATGCCCTAATCCAGCGCTTGTAATACCGACAATATATTTTAAAATCATCTGTTACCCATAAGGATTCCGTTTCGGCTTCTTCCCTCAGTCGGCGCAGTAGTTTTACACGCATAGGTCAGCAAATTCTTGAAATGTTATTGTGCCGTTCTTTTGTATATGCTCGACTATCTCGCGCGCACTGGCGACCAAAGTAGGAGCATCGCTTACTACTATACATAACCCATCCCCCGGAAAATACTCACAATTAAATTCGTCACTCCAGCTCACTTTTGACTTAACCCAATCGGCCAACGTATTGCATTCGATACGGTATTGATTGTAAAGCCTTTCAGCGTTGTTTATCATTGTTTTAGGTCTCTCACTCATACGGATTCTGTTTTAAATCGTGAACGCTGACGGCCAGCCCGGCGTCGATCAGACCGCGGTGGTCGAAATGCAGGCGGTGGAGAAGGTCGAAAAGATCACGTTGCTTAGGGGAAAACACAGGAAACCCAGTCTGATCGCAGACTATAAAGGAGCCATCGGCCGGATCGAATCCATAGAAAATACCGTTACAAGAACACTGATAAACTTCTCCTGAATATATGGGATGCCCCCAATCTCCTACACCCTTGTAGGCGACTTTTGCCATAGTCACAATTGGCACAAACGGCTTTCCCTCGTTATAGCCCTGCTCGGTGATCTCCTCGCACAGGTCGGACATCGGCCGAAGGATTGGCTTAAAATTCGCCACTATGGCCCCTTGTAGGTTCCATATATTTGCGGTGCATATTTTCCCGTCAAACTGAGATTCAATTTGTAACTTATGCGGCAGGTACCCCGCAATGTCGGCCAGTGTGAGTTCTCGTTTCATCGTATGATTTCTATTATTTTAAGTCGTTCATCAATCTCCGGTAACTGATAATCTATCGCATCACCATCCACCATAATATCGTAGTCCTGGGCTCCCTGCTCGACCGCCCAGTCGTACAGTTTTTTCGGTGTCATGGCTCGTCATTATATTTAATTTCCACGCAGTCGATCTGCTCCCGCGTGATAGCGATTCGGTGCTTATCCTGAAAGGCCGATATCCTTTTACATACCCTCTTAGATTCGGCCGAGGACAGCATATCGTGACAGTATAGATAGCCTCGGCAAATCCACATGATTGCCAATTCCTCTCGCCTTTCGGCCGCTGTTTTCTCTGTTTCCATATCTCCGTCTTATTCATGAATCTCCCGCCAGCCGATGATATTCGCATCTGGAATCATATAATTTGTACGGCTTACATTCCAAAAACGGTGACCCAGCTCATCTAAATCCATGTTGCAAACCGACACCTTTCCTTTATCCGTTTTGACTTCAACATCTCTATGTTCTTCCGGCAGCTCCTCTTTCGGGTTGCGCCAGCGCGTCAGTTCCTCGTGCTCGGATTTTCCGAACTGGATAAGCCATTCAAGGGCAGAGAAGGTAGGAATACAGCATCCCACACACCCCCGGTCGCAATTCTTTCGATCTCCGCAATCTACGCAGATGTTTTTTTCGCAAAATGCTTTTGCTCTTTCCTCAATCGTTTTCATACCCGTCTATTTCTATGTCTATCAACTTCTTTGTGTTTTTTAGCGAAAATGAGTGGGCAAATCCGCCCCCATTTTCGTCGACAGCTTCCCATGCCACCTTTTGTTCAGGAGGGTAATAGCCAACGCAAATCACCTTGAAGCCCCGATACTCATAGTGTCCAGCACTTAGCCGTTTAGCACGGTGTTTAGTCTTCCCCATTTTCATTCAGTTTTTGGATGAAAAGTGATTTTGTGGCACATTTATCGGGGCCTAATGCGCAGACCCCCGTTTCATAACAGATGCATCCGATGCAATACGCCTCAATCGCTTTCGCCCGCATCCGCTCCTCGGCCTCCTGCTCGGCAAGTTCAACAGCTTCGATGGCCGCTTTTCGGTCGATACCGATATTGCTGTTGAATGTAAATGATTCATATAGCCTTTGTTTTGCTTTTTCGCTTTTCATAGGTTCAATTCATATCCGTTAGACACTATCCACTCAATACGGTTGCACAGAAGTTCTATCAGGTTATCGCCCATTTCATCCCCAATATTATCGGCTTCTAATTGGGTAAGTACGGGGGTGTAACAGAATCTCCATCCACCGCCAACCACTGCTTTCAGTGTCAGTTCGTAAGTGTTGTGGGTGTCCTGAATCACATTCGGAAGCACCTTTTCCAGCTGGTCGGCGACAGTAAAGGCGGGGATATATCCATCGGGAAACTTTTGATGTAGAATAGCTTTTGTTTCAGCATCAGTTTTCCATATCTTGAGATTGTAGGTACTTCTCCCTGTTGCAATCCATGCCATGCTCGCCTTCTCCGCGGGCACTCCCATCTCGATCAGCCGCTTCGACTGCTC
>OMAZ01000069.1_pt1 | contig 93921 bp, 93 predicted proteins | sample 1674131 | NCBI WGS metagenome assembly OMAZ01 (sample SAMEA103958147, study PRJEB25191) | human gut metagenome | biome: human-associated habitat [ENVO:00009003]; feature: intestine environment [ENVO:2100002]; material: feces | place: Germany | collected 2013/2015 | reverse complement strand
GGAGCACCTCAAAAACACCATCATACACTAAATCAGTAAGTTGGCAGCATCACCTGCCACGTCATCCTGACAGGGGGAGGGGGTATCATTTTGACATGGGGGTGTGGATAAAAAATTAAATAAAGCCAATGTCTTAGCGAGAACAGCTTTAACCTTGGTTGCCGCTGAAGAGATCTTTAATTTGCTTTCAATCAGCGCATTTTTGGCTTGTTGTGCGAAGGCCAAAAAGGATGGCGTAAACCGGTACAGGTTAGCGCGACGTTCACGGTGATCGCCGATAACAATCTCTACAGACAGAATTCCTTTGTTTACAGCTTCACGGAATGCACGAACGACGGTTGATTGGCTATAACCAGTTTCTGCCGCGATCAGGCGGTGAGGCTTGTGAATGAAGTATTCACTGGTTGTTGCCGCTAGATTTGCACATTGCGACAGGATATGCCCGGCGCTACGGGATAGACCGGAGTGTGTTACAAAGCAGGCCAATTCATAGCCAGAAAAAGTAAAATCGCTCATCGTTATACAGCTCAGGAAAGTGACTTTAGCCAGCATTACAATGCTGGTGGTTCTTACTACGTCTGTTAGCGCGTTGCCGCGACAGGTACCAGCACACCAGCATCAAGCAATCGCTTCATCAGCCACTGCTGACCTTTGCCGGTTATACGAGTCGTGAAAGAAATCCTGCTTCCATTGCTTGTATCGATCACGGTTTCTTTAAGGGTGAAATACCCACGGGATATGTATTCTTGTTTGGGGACGTTCCTGCGTTCACCGGTTGCGATCAGAATTCCGTTATCACGCAACCAGGTGAAGAGATAGTTTTGGCCCAGGCCGAGCACTTTGGCATAGTTGCCGATTAGAACCCCGCTGGCGGTAGCAACGCGTTCGGCGAATTCGACTTTAGGTGCATCCATCAGCATTTTTTGCTCCAGCCGTTGCTTTTGCTCTGCCAGGTCGGCAGCCAAACGGAGAGCTTCTGGGAGGCTCTTCGGAATAGCAGGTTGTAATCTTCCAGCTCGATAGTCGATAAATGTCTGGTTTACCTTCAGCCGAAACGCGGGAGAAATCCAACCAGCGTACTCCACTGCGAGCAATTCATGGGCAAAAGTGCCGCCGCCACGGCCTTCGAACGAAACTATGCAATTCTGCATAGTTTCTTTTTCAAGCTCTTCGATGAGCTGTTTAGCTGACAGCGTTCTTAGCCATTGAGCTGGCGCTTTATGGGCACCGAGTCCGCTCGCTCTGTGTAGAGCATTAAGGTTGTAACGGCCAGCGCGGTCGGTCGTAATTTCAACACCACAAATAACGGGCAGAGTGGTTGAAGGATCGACATTTTGATGAAGGCTTGATATATTCATATCCGCATTGAATGTTTGTTGCATTTTTTCTCCAAATTTGCATCAACCTTCAATCACCAGCTCGAAATGGTGATTCTTTGCACTTAGAAAACGAAATTTATTAGAGCAAATTTTTCTGACTCGATCCAGATCGGGTTGGACGATCTGCTCAGAAACCTGCCAGTTTGCTGGCAGGTTTTTTTCTTTTGTTAACCTATTGCTACTGGTTTTAACAAACCAGCATCAAGTAGCTTGCGAGTTAACCACTGCTGGCCTTTACCCGTTAATTGGGGCGTCAGCCGTATCTGGTAGCCATTTTCATCATCCAGCACCACTTCTTTCACCGTGAAATACCCGGCGTTAATGTACTGCTGGCGCGGTACGTTTTTGCGCGCACCAAAAGCCATGAGAATGCCGTTCTGGCGCAACCATGAGAAAAGGGCGTTTTGCTTAAGTCCAACGACCTTTGCAAAGTTCCCGATCAGGATTCCATTAGCCACTGATACCCGGTCGGCAAAATCGACTTTAGGGGCTGCGGCCACCAGCTGTTGTTCCAGCTGCAATTTCTGTTCTGCCAACTCGGCAGCCAGGCGTAGGGCTTCTGGTAATGTTTGGGGGATCGATGGGGTAGGGGAGTTTGCCTGCTGCAATTCTTCCAGTTTGTCGATCAGCGAACGGCGGACCGCTTTCGATTCGCGCGCGGCGACTCGCAGGGCTTGTTTGTAGGTCATGGTTATGACAACCATAGGCGTACCGCCACCTGGCGGCACGGTTGCACTTTTTGTGTAACCGTCCTCACCTTCTAATTCGTCGAGTATTTTTTCGATGAATTTGTTGTTCCGAACCTCTGGTTCCCCACATAACTTACGCGCTTCATTGACCATCTTTAACAGTGTCAGGCTGTCGATTGTGTCTCCGGTGGTGGGGATGACATTCACGGCTGGTGCTGGCGTTGCTGAAGCAACAGGTGCTGGTTTTTTAACATTCAAATTATTACTGGTCATTCTATGTGCCTCCTTTCTCATTTCTGCTGCCACCGTTGCGTAACGTAGACGTCCTTGTTCAATCAAATAATCCCTGATCTCGGCTATCAGTAGCCTGTTGATCACAGCCTTATCTGTTCGGGTATAAAAACGCCTGGTTATCATGAAATAGTTGGCAATTGCGCCGGGGATCTCCCGTGTCGGTATACAGGCAGTATGCAGGGCGATCGCTTCGGCTATGTCATTACGGGTGACGAGAGGTTTTTTCATAAACCCCCCTGAACGTCGGCAGAGAAGGGGAGGCTCCAGTAACTAAGTGAATTGCGCGAGTTAGTTGAAAAACGGGCAGTAAAAATGCAGGGGCCATCAGGCAATTGAGAGCGTGCTTCGTCTTCAGTTGCTGCGATAACGAAGTGATAGTGGTGTTTTTTACAGGAATAGAAACGCCAGATGAATTCTGGGCGTGCGCAAGGATTGGCATTAACCATAGTTACGGCCTCACAATCAGGTTTAACAACCTGCTACCCGCTGCTAAACAGGTGGCAGGACGTGACGGGGTTAGCAGACTGGCGATTGTGAAACCAGCAGGCCGAAGCCTCCCCATCACGCCCCACCATAATTTGGGCGTAACGCGGTTTTACGGACACAAAAATACCGCAATATCGGATATCTGCGGCTGTCCGCACAATCATTCAGGCTGCTAAACCCGGTCGCAGAATTTGCTACGACGGCGGAACTATAAGCCTGAACGATTAAAAGGTCAATATGATGCGAAAAGATAGCATTCGTGACTTAAAAATACAAATTTATTAGAGCATTATCTGCTTAATAAATACACAGTTGGATCTAATAACCTCTTTTTTTTAAAGGCGAAAATATGTACCCTAAATGGGTTATAAGGCAGGTGAGGTTATAATGAGAAAACTATTACTATCGTTATTATTTATGGCTGGGACTGTTAATGCAGCATCAAGCGTAAAGGAGATTTGTACCGATTATACGAAATACCTTTGGCAAGTTTACGCCTTTGCGATCAATGACTATTAATCCATGCGTAGGAGTGGATTTATGCTGATTCGTTTGTTTTTAGTGCTTTCCTTTTTAACATTTAATGTTTTTGCTGATGAAGTTGACTTTTCGAAGGTAGATTGTAATTCAGTGGAAACAAGAAAAGCTCTTATTGAAGAATATAACGAAATATTATCGTCATATGGAATAACAGTGGTTGATTCTTATAATCAAAAAACTATTCAGAAAGGAATAAATAAACTGGTCTGTTATGGGGTTTACCAATATTCAGATGGCTCTTCGGAGTATGTTATTTATAAAGCATACCCAAATAGTCTTGGTGAATTAATTAGTGAGTTTAAACCGATTAATGAGTGAATGGAAAATGAAATTATTTAATGTAATAACATTTTGTTGTGCTATTTTTGCTGGAAGCGCGATAGCTGATAATAAATTGCCAGATTGGCTTTCTACCTCAAAGAAAGATTATGATTTAGTAAGGGCATTCTATTTGTCTGGATTTGCTTCGAAAGCAATGAACAATCAATTTGGTTATCATTTGCCATCTGAGTTGGTTAATGATTTTAAAGATAATGAATTTGCTGCTCAGGAAAAATGGAACACAATTCCAATTGTGTATGGTGAAATAAAATCCATAAGAATGGTGAATAATAAACCAATTGTAGAGTTATTTACTCCAGGGGAAAATGCAACGCCACTAAATTATATCAAATTGAAAATATTGGATTCAAAGCAAGACTCTCTGTTAAAACTAAAAAAAGGGGATGATATATATGCAGTGTGCTCAGGTGCTAATTTTAGCTTAGTGCCAATTCTGAGCAACTGCACTCCTGCAACAGACGTCATTGATGCTGCACTCTCTTTTTCTGGTGAATATATGTTCCCTGCTTTTGATTCTTTTTCGCCTACTAAGCAAAACGTCAAATATATATTCACAAATCAAGATCCTGTTCAGATGATGAATTTTATAGGGTACCTATCCTTAGTCGATACAACGAAGGATAAGAAAAAAATGGATATGGTTCGTAAGTGTACGCCTTGGAAGCCGGAATGTTCACAACAATTCGTTGATGTAATGGAAGGATTTGATAGCATCATGTATAAATATGAGGGAGAATTTAAAAATTACATAGAATTAAAATAGTATTTGAAAGGATAGTCAATTTAAGTTTAAAAAAACGCCCATTAAAGGGCGTTTTATTGTTTTACTCAAAACAACCTGATTATGTGATAACCATATCATATCCCTCATTCCACCTACACTGATTACCCCCCAGACAACAATATTCCTACTCAATGAACAAATGACTACTCGTAGAATCGGTTAACACACCAGATTCTACGAGGTTTCAATGACACCACGACAATTACTCGAAGACGTCAAATCCCGCTTCACACCTTTGATTGCGGATGAACCTGCCTTACTGGAATCCCTGCTAAGAAAAGCATTGGGAACCTACCAGGATAGAGCGGGGCACATCAAGCGGATACGCTTCACTGATCAGGCCAGTAAATCACTTGCTTGCCCTGCTGATTTTCTTGCGCTCGTATCGGTTACAGATCACACCGGCGATCTTGTCTACTCCGACGTTTACGATGGGAATATCGAGCTTGAAGATACCCATCGAGCGGTATACCCACTGAATGTGTCATATCTGGCTAATTTGCGTGATATGGATCTGGATAATGGAGAAGTGCCACCTGAAATCATTGGGTTACTTTCTGACTATCTGGAAGTGCTAATCGCGATACCTAACACTGATCGCCTGCGAAGAATATCTATCGCGGGGAAACTCGATGCCAGCAATTTATCCGACGAGAACTCTCTGTATCAGCGAAAGCTGGATCTGGAAGAGAAAATGAGCGCAACAAGGGCAATTATCCCGGGAATTGTTCTTTTCTCATCCATGTTGAAGTGAGGGGGCTGATATGGGGCTTAATGTTGCTTCAGTAAAGTCTTATGTATCTTCGGCATTAACGACGACATTATTTGGCTCCGGCGTTGGTGAGCGGGAAGTTGGTAAGCTGACGTCAATCATCATGAACAAAATGCTGTTCGCGCAAGGATGGCAGTTCTCTGTCGAAGTTGATGGTCTGGAGGGGGCAGACTTCTTTGCTAAAGACATTACCTACCACGATTACAGCATCGAATATGAAACGATTAAAATCGGCGGAGGGAATATCCTTCAACCAACGGAGCGTTCGCCAGGGCAGATAACAATGATGGTCAGGGATACCGTTGATGGCCTCGTTTTGGACTGGTTTAAGACGGCAAAAAGTCGGGTGATTAATCCAGACGGTACCGGGAATATACCGTCTAAATATTTGCTCAATGTGCGTATTTATCGGTTGCTGTCTTCCGGCTTAACCAAACTGGAAAATGAGATGACTGTATTCCCGGTCACTACCGGCGATGTCACCTATGCGCGGGATCAGGTTACGGAATTTAAGTCATTCCCAATGACCTTCGCATTGCACAGCACGTTTAACCAATCCTCAAGTTCTTTGGCTTCCCTTCTGGGCTTTAGTTTTTCTCTTTGAATTAAGGAGCAAGGATGCTTTTACCCCTTTTCCCGCTACCATCGCGGCCAACTGAATTGATCCAGTTCCGTCAGCCAAATATTGCTGATGCGATGCGTTTCAACTCGATAACACCGGAGGAACAAGAACAACAGACAACGGCGTATTTAAAAGCCTTGCTGGCTGAACCCGCGAAACATGATCCCCTGACATGGACGGCGCAGGACCGGATTACCGCGTTATGGTGGATATTTACCGGCTCCCGTGAAACACCGGTCGAGACATTCACTTACACCTGTAAACATTGCGGTAAAGAGCATTATTACGATTGCGATATGAATGCTCTGGCTGAAGATATCCAGGTCCTGGAAGTGGAACCTTTCATTGACGATATTGAGGTGTCTGTAGAGGGAGTACCTTATCAATGGCGTATCGTGCCGCTTGATGGTTGGGCAATGGAAATGCTGGAGATGCGCCGTGCAGCATTGCCACCTGAAGACGACGCGGAATTCAAAGAAGCGATCGTTGATTTGCGTTTTTGGGAATTCGCTTATCAGTGTGAGCTTTATAACGATGTTAGCGGTACTCGTGAAGATCAGGCTGAGCGTCGTTATGAAACGATTAAACGGATGGCCATTGATACTGAATTTATGAAGCTGGCGGCACACATCCGACTGGCTCATGAAAAGCTCGAACATGGTTTACCGTGCTACATCGATAAAGGTGAAATGCGTCTTCGTCTCCCGCCGCATAAATGCCCAAACCAGGATAAAAAGGAGTCCACAGAGGGTGCATATACCCGTCTGTGGGTGCCCTTTCGGGCTACCGACTTCATTCCACAGGTGGGGATTGAAAAGCTATCAGACCTTAGTGTCCAACCTGGTTTTGTATGGGGGTATACCGATTCAGGACGCTGAAAGGCTTACTGAATCCTATGCGTTTTTCCTGTTGGAGAAACTGGAAGAAAAACTTAAACCGAAACGGTAGGCGATAAGATCATGGAAAGAAAAAACGCCAATATTGACGATGTTATAAGGACAGTTGAAACCGCCAGCGCGAAAGAGCTGGAAGAGCTTGCAGGTATTCGGGAAGCTGTTGAAGATTTGAAAGGGGAACGAGTTGCAACTGTTGATCCTGTCTCTCGCAGTGTGTCGGCATTAAATCGCACAATCGAAAATTCACGTCCTGACTTTGTGACCAATGCGCCATCAGTGGACCCTATTGTTGACGCAATAAAACGGCTTAATTTAGGGGACGTTTCTCGTATACGGGAGGACAAAGTCACTAACCGTGCACAGCAGGCTGCACCAACAGCGCACAATCCCCCAAATAGACGAAGAGAGGCAATAACAGAGGATGTTAAAGCACAGCGGTTAGAAACGGTTAAACTCGCTCGTGATTTGAAAGGGGAACGCGTTGCAACGGTTGACCCAGTATCTCGCAGTGTGTCGGCATTAAATCGAACAATCGAAAATTCCCGGCCAGACTTTGTGGCCAATGCGCCATCAGTAGACCCTATTGTTGACGCAATGAAACGGCTTAATTTAGGGGACGTTTCTCGTGTAGTTCAGGAGGGCATTGCTCAACAGGAACAGCAGGCCAAATCAACTACACCAAAGGGTAAAAAACGACGCAGGAAGGCTATACCAGAGGATATAAAGGCACAACGGACCGAAGCAGCCGAACACGCTCGCGAAATGTTCGATCAAAAAGGCGGTGCGCAAAAAAGCCAAAACCAACGCGATGCGCGTGGTCGTTTTATTGGAAAGTCAGGGAGTAAGGCCGCAGCGGAAGATGCCCGTGCTGAACGTGCTGAAAAGGCCAGGCGTAAAGAGGATGATGAGCGTCTAAATGCTGAATCAGGTTTATTAAAAAAACTGTCAAAAGTAGCTGAAGGCATAGGTAACCCTTCAGAGACTCGTGCCGTTGATGCGTTAGGTTATGCCGTTGCTGGTCCATTGTGGGCAGCAGGGAAGGAGCTTGGCGGGATATCAAAAGAAGTTGGTGGATCGCTTAATGGTGCCAGAAAGTCTATTGCCGATGTGATTCGTGGCAATGACGATAACAGCCGTAGAAAAGGTTTTTTTAGGCGTAAATCGCAAAATAGTGCCGATGTCGTTCAGGTTAACACCCAAAAACGGACAGTTCAGGAACTTCAGGAGCAGACCAGCGAAATTAAAGAGGGCAATGACAAGATTCTCAGCGCCCTTGATCAGATAGCCAAAAACACCGGGAAAAAGAAGGGCGGCTTGCTGTCCAAACTATTTAGCCTGTTAGGGAAGGGGGCCGGTGGCGTCGCGTCGTTGTTAATGGGGCGTGGCATGCTGAAAAAAGCTGGAGCACTCGCTTTTGGCGCTCTGGGGGCAAAGAAACTTGTAGGAATGCTACGCGGTGGTGGCAAGAAGACTATCGCCCATGAAGGTGGAGATTTGGCTGCCCGGGCAGCAGGTAAACTTGGATTAAAGGCAGTTGGTAAAGGGGCGTTACGCGCAATTCCCTTAGTCGGCACAGTGGCTGGAGGTATTTATGATGCGGTAACCGGTTGGAATGATACAGAAGCGCAACGTCGAGCGTTTGGGCTTAAATCAGGACAAGATCCATCATTCCAGCAAAAAGCCGCTTATACGTTAGCCAATGTTCTTGATATGGGGGGACTGGTATCTGGTATTAGCAGCGCCATTGGTGAGGTTCTCAAATCACTTGGATTTGAGGATATCGGCAATATGTTGCAATCATTTTCGACGGAAAGTATTGCCCAGGCCATTGATAGTGGGATTACCAACTTAGAAACATATATTTCTAACCTTGGCGACACCATTTCTACCAAGTTCGAAGATTACACAGCAAAGATTGGTGATGCTGTTTCAGCATGGTTTAGCGATACATCTAATAAGCTGCTTGAAAAGCTGGATGCCATCAAAGACTTCTTTACTGTTGATAACCTGAAACAGGTTTTCAGTGATGCAATTGATAGTGCAATTGATTTCATTAAGAACCCAGGGAAACACATTAAAGAGGCGGCTGGTAATATTTGGGATGGGGTTAAAAATTTACCTGGTAAAGCATTAGATGCAGCGGTTGATGCCGTTAAAAATACCCCTGCGGCAATGATTGTATCAAAAATACCCAATCCGATCGGCGAGGCTAATGCGAAAGAAATCACTCCAGAGTTAAAAGCTCCGGTTAATAGCGAGGCTAATGCGAAAGAAATCGCTCCACAGTTAAAAGCTCCGGTTAATAGCGAGGCTAATGCCAAAGAAATCACTCCAGAGTTAAAAGCTCCGGTTAATAGCCACCAGGAGACATCTGATTCTAAAACTGAATCCGATGCCAAACAGACTAATATTGTTACCCGCGTGATAAATGCGGCACTGGACACGGCGAAAGATAGCAATAAAACAGTTAAAGAAACTGCGAATCAGATTATCAATGCAAATGCCGTAGAAACGGGCAATAGCGCGTTGCAGAAAATTGATAAAGCTATTGGTCAAAATAGCTCGTCATCATCGTCGCTTAATACCACTGGCACCAGGAGTGACATTCAGAAAGCTGCGGATACCTACAACAATGGCCGCTTGGATGTAAAAGTCGGAAGTCTTGGATCTGAAGGTAAGGCAAATCTCGATAAGTTGGCTCCGTATTTTGCTGAACTAGAGAATAAATATGGTCTTCCAGAAGGCACTCTTTACGCGATTGCTGCAACTGAATCTGGTGGTAATCCGTATGCAAAATCCCAAACCGGTGCTCTGGGAATGTTTCAGTTCACGGGGATTGCTCGTGAAGAGACTGGCTTAGCTGAAGGTGAATCGTTTGATCCTGTGAAATCGGCAGAAGCTGCGGCTCTTCTCATGAGCAAGTATCTGAAGCAAGCCAATGGAGACTTAAACGAGGCCATCACTGCATATAACGCTGGGTTTGGCACTATCAATAAGTGGAAAAAAGGCACAGGTGACTTATCGAAAGAAAACCGTGAGTACGCGATCAAGGTCAATACTCATCGTGCTCGCTATTTAGGTGGTGAAATCTATACACCTGGAGCAGGAGCACAGGGTGGGGCGCAATATGGAGTGAGGGGACCACTGCCTGATAACGCTGTTATCGATCAGTCTACTGGCCTGGCGTTTACCCCTGGTGATAGCCCGTTTGAGAAAGGCGGTCTGGTAGACAAAATCGGCAATGCTGTTGGCGTTAACGATCTGGTCAACAAATTCATGAATGGCCGGGGTATGCGTCGGGAAGTCGTTCAGGGAACGCTCGAAGAACGTGCACGAGGGAAGGGGACCGCAACAGCAGCTGGCAATGTGTATGTTGATATTCCGATGCCAGTTGAAGAGGCGCGTCCGGTGGCCAGCAACTCAAGTTACTTTGACCAACTCGGCGCACAAATGGGGATTGATGGACTATTCGATAAACTCCGCAACTCGCCGGGGATGCGGAAAAATAATGCGCCTGAACCAGCCTCCACGTCCAAGGTGACGACTGCCGCCAACGATTTGCAGCAACCAACCGGTCGTATGCAGATAGACGGGCAGGTTATTAGTGACCTTGGCGGTTCCGGTGCCAAGCCGACAATGCAGTTGGCTGATAATACCGTTTCACTTGATGGTGAAACGAAGCGGCTGTTTGCGCAGATGACCTCATTGCTTGCCAGGATTGAAGAGCACACCAAAGACTCGGCGAAAGGCCAGGGAACTGTCGTAAAGGTCAGCACGCCTCAGCCGGGCGTTATGCGCACGGTACCACTGTCAATTGATGATCCGTTGATGAATGACTACGCGAGAGTTGATTGATGGCCAACAATAACGAAATTGATCCTTTGCTGACGCTGGAGTTATCCGGCGTAAAAACGTATGAGTCCCAGGAGGAGGCCTGGGGCGCTCGTTTATATGAGTGGCTAAACACTTATCAGGGTGAGGTATACGGAGATCCGTCATGGGGCAATGTTTTACCGCAGTTTAAACACGAACCGACCAACTTGTCGCATGTTCAAATTGCGGTTGAGGCAATGCTGTTGCAAAAACTGACGGTAGATTTACCTGACATACCGATTTCTGGCTTGTCAGTAGCCGAGGGAGATGCTTTTGATAAGTTGAAAATATCCATTCGTATCAGGGATATAACTATCACACAGGACGTGGTGCTATGAGTAAAACAACACCGACTAAAGACAGTATTCGTGCAGAGTTTGAAGAGCTTGTCGAGAAAGATTCATTCTGGTCGAAGTTTGTCGGCTCTCAATTTGTCTCGATGCTGACATTGTTTATTACCCAGATTGTCTACAGGTGCTTTCAGTATGCCGATGCGGCGCTGGCTGAAGGCTTTATATCGACCGCGACGCGGCGTTCCTCTATCCTGGCAGCGGCAGAAACGAATAGTTACGTTGGTACCAAGCCAACACCGTCATCGGGGATGATTGAGATCACCGCCACAAGTGAAGATGCCCCAGCGGTAATCCCCAAAAACATGCCTTTAATATCTGACGACCAGTACCCTTACATGACTATGGATGTATGCAGGTTGGTTGACGGCACCGGTACGGTAGAAGTGGCACAGTTGGAAATCCAGGAGGTGACATATACCGTTACGGCAGCCAAAGAATTTCTGGAAGTCGTGTTATCAAAGGCTCTTACTGCTGTCTGCTATAAGCTGGAAGTATTCGTGACGACCGATGGTAAGACCACGCAGTGGTCTTCCAGCACTATGTTCCGGTTAGCCGGTAGTAAAAGCCAGGTCTACGTTGAGTTTTATAAACCATCCGAGCAGTTGGGGGTTCGATTCGGCGATGGGCTAATTGGGCAAATACCGCCAGAAGGTTCGACAATTACGCTTAAGGTATGGTGCACCAACGGCGATATAACCCTGGTTGCTGGCCAAAACCTGACGCCTGTCGATTCTGCGGCTAATTTAGCTAATTTGATTTCAGTTAAGACAACGACACCTATAACCGCAGGTACCGATGCTGAAACAACGGAGATCACACGTAACCGTGCACAATATTACCTTGCCTATGATGATCAGGTCGTATGGGGCGGGGACTATACGTATTTTCTGGTTCGTAACATCCCGGGGCTGTCCTGGGTAAAGGCATGGGGCGAAGGCCAGCAAGAGAAATTAGATGGTGCTTATAATGTTCAGAATATCAATAAGATATTTATTTCAGGATGGCATCCAAATAAAAGCCAGTCAGAGCTTGAAGAAATGATCCTGACTGCCTTTAAGAAGGTACCGAATGAACTGAACAAGAAATTCTCTTATAAAGAGGTCAGAAAACTACCATTTAAGATAACCATCACCGGGCGGATATCGGCAAGCCTGACTATTGAGAACGTGACTGATGAGTTGAAGTCGGCACTGGAAACAAAATTTGGGCGCGACTCAAATTTCTTTGATCCGAACGGTGTCGGCAAGTACATCCTGATCAAGAAAAAAGACGTTTGGGCATTTATCGAAACGCTGGGTTATTTCCGCGACTTTTATCTGGAATTTGTCGAGTGGAATGAGTCCAACGGCTTTTACGATTTCGTTTATCTGGATACAGAAAACTCCACCTTTAATATTTCGTATGAGGAGGAGTGATGCAACGTTCCTGGTTTAATAATCGGCTTACATCAGCTAAGCAAAAGTCATTGCTCTATAAATCATTGGCTGATTTGGTTCAGTCAATGATGGACACCTTTGTTGACCCATGGTTGGAGCGAATTACCAACCGGAAGTCTATTTTTTCCATGAGCAAGGAGGATCTGGAGACCAGGACAAATGAACTTGGCCAGTTCTTTACTATCAGAACCTCAAACTCATCTTCCGTTCCGATGTTGTTACAACAGCGGCTTGATGAGATTCACTTTAAGGGGACTGAACGCCCTATAAACCAGACAATTTACCGCGAATTTAATGGTATTTCTGTTTTATGGGATCCGATATATGCACCGGTGGACCTTGAACGTCATCCCTATGGCACAGTTCTAATACCAGAAAGCACACTGGAAACTACCGGCGGCACATTCGGTGAGATGTTTCTGACTTCCAGAGGGATGATCAGTATTCCCATAAACGACCTGGCCCGGACAATGGGTATTACTGGCACGATAGATCAGTCCGCAATTACAGAAGAAATTCTCAGAAAGTTTAATCAGTTCGTAAAGCCTCTACTGCCACTGCATATAGTGTTTGATGGGCTTACGCTCTATTTGTCGGTTGTTGTGAATGAACAGGCCGACATGATCACTTTGAACGAGATTTCTGATACCGAAAAAGCGTACTGCTGGTTTGAAACTTCGGATACAACTTCGCTTACTGGAGTTACGTCGATTAGCGCCCCGATCACCGCAACGCCTGGTGGCACTATTGTGAAAGCGACACCTACGTTTGATCGCACACGCGCAGATGATTTGTTGCTGGATAGCGACGCCTGACAATCACCCCGTCCGCAGGGCGGGGTGACAAGTTACTTCTCTTACAATGAGGCTTCACAACATTGATTAGGGAAAATCATGTCTGACGTCTCAACAAACCTCTATAAGAGTCAGTTGTTGGACTATTACTATCAGCGGCGCGCTGAATCGTCCATTAACAAAGGCTCTCGATTTTTAATCAGCAAGGCCGTTTTCGGTACCAGTTCACTGGTTACTAAGAAAGGAGATGGCACTTATGAGATTGGAGAACTGCCAAAGGCTTTCGAGCTGGCAGAACTGACCAGTAAATTTTGCACCATCAACCTCGTCCCAACCTACTCAGGCGGGATAATTACTGTCCGAATGGACCTTGATCAAAGCCAGTTGCAGAAAGGGAAAAACTACCCATTCAACACTCTGGTTGTTCTGGATAACGAGAACAAGCCAATCGCCATTATTTGTGTCCAGGAAGACTCGCTGTATGTGGGCAAAACATATACCGCAGTTATGGCCATAAACACGACTACAGCATAAGGATATGCTTGATGAATGACGTTACAGTTGTCACATCGGTTACTTACCCATCACCCGAGTCGTTGGCTCTGGTGGCTGATGTGCAATACCACGAACCATATCTGTCAGCCGCGCTAAACCGAAAATTCAGGGGAATTGTTGACCCTGGATTTTATGCCGGTTTTTTTCCTAAGCCTGGCGGTGGGATGAACCTGTTAATCACCTCAGTGGATGGTGATAAAACCGCTGGCGCGGCGTCAGTGAATATTGGTGAATTCTACCAGGTAACTATTCAGCAGCGTAAGGATATTTCTCTTGCACTTAGCGCAGGTAAGAAATATGCAATTGTGCTGAAGGGAAGATACCTCCTTGGAGAAGATTCTTATCAGGTTAATACCGCGTCACATATTCATGCGGCTGAATTTGTTGCCAGAACCTATACCGATTCATATCAGTTAGGAGATGGAGAACTGCTTGTTTGTACGGTGAATATCCCTGCTGGCGTATCTGCTATTACTAAGGAAATGATAGATGTATCCGACCGCATCGATCTCGCGATAGGCATTGAAATTTCCGACTCTGTAACCAGTACCAGAAGTGATGTCGCTGCAAGTTCGCTGGCGGTTAAAAAAGCCTACGATCTGGCTAAAAGCAAGTATACGGCGCAGGATGCAAGCACAACACAAAAGGGATTAGTTCAGCTCAGTAGCGCAACTAACAGCGACAGCGAAACAATGGCGGCTACCCCTAAAGCCGTTAAGTCTGTAAAAGAGCTGGCTGATACCAAAGCGCCAATAGAAAGCCCGAGTCTGACAGGAACGCCAACCGCGCCGACGGCAGCGCAAGGTACAAACAGCACGCAGATCGCAAATACAGCCTTTGTTAAGGCAGCTATAACGGCACTTATCAACGGTGCACCTGGCACTCTGGATACGCTTAAAGAAATAGCTGCTGCGATCAATAACGACCCGAATTTCAGCACAACTATCAACAATGCTCTGGCTCTTAAAGCTCCTTTAGCAAGTCCTGCATTAACGGGAATACCTACTGCGCCTACCGCTGCACAGGGTACGAATAACACGCAGATTGCTACGACCGCTTATGTAAGAGCTGCTATCTCTGCATTGGTCGGCTCATCACCTGAAGCTCTTGATACCCTGAATGAGCTTGCAGCAGCACTGGGCAATGACCCGAACTTTGCGACAACAATGACAAATGCGCTGGCAGGCAAACAGCCTCTGGATGCAACTTTAACCGCGCTTGCTGGTCTTGCGACAGGCGCAAATAAATTGCCGTACTTTACCGGTACAGACACTGTTTCCCAGACTGATTTAACGTCAGTCGGTCGCGATATCCTGGCTAAAACAAGCACACTGGCTGTTATCCAATACCTTGGTTTAAGAGAAATCGGAACCAGCGGCGAAAAGATCCCCCTGTTGAGCACAGCTAATACCTGGAGTTCTCAACAGACTTTCAAAGGTAAGACAGCGTTTTCAGCTGCTGCTACATTCAGTGCCGGGATAGCAGGAGCCATCGAGCCGGAAAAAATTGGCGGCCAGACGGTTGATCTTAACAACCTGACCATCAGCTCAGATGTCGGGGCAATTAAATATTATTATTGTCCAACCTTTGGAGGTGGTGCAAATATCACCAACAAGCCTGACGGCGTAAACGGTAACTTTTTGCTCCGTGTAGAGTCGACTCGCAAAGTTTCTGCTTCGGATTATGCGAACATGCAAACGCTGATCAGCAACGACACAAAACGTATATACGTTCGCTTTGTTGTTAATGGAAGCTGGGCAGCGTGGAGTCAGGTTGTTGTTTCCGGATGGGGTCAGGATGTAAGTGTTAAGTCTCTTAGTGCCGTGGCTCTTAGTGGATCTTTGACAGGTAATGCATCCACCGCCACAAAACTGCAAACAGCACGCACAATCGGCGGAGTGTCGTTCGATGGTAGTGCCAATATCGACCTGCCGGGCGTGAATAAAGCAGGTAATCAGAGCACTACCGGTAATGCTGCAACTGCAACAAAACTGCAAACAGCACGCACAATAGGCGGAGTGTCATTCGATGGTAGTGCCAATATCGACCTGCCAGGTGTGAATACAGCAGGTAATCAGAGCACTACCGGTAATGCCGCAACTGCAACAAAACTGCAAACAGCACGCACAATCAACGGTGTTAAGTTTGATGGTTCTGCGAACATTTCGATACCAACAATTGCGTCCAGAGGGCGTGTTACTGCGCTCACCGATACAACACAAGGTGCTTCTACTGGATTGCAGATGTATGAGGCGTACAACAATAGCTACCCGACCGCGTATGGCAACGTATTGCACATGAAAGGTGCGAGTGCTGCTGGTGAGGGCGAGTTGCTTATTGGCTGGAGTGGTACGAGCGGTGCACATGCGCCGGTTTTCATTCGCTCCCGAAGAGATCACACTGATGCGGCATGGTCAGCGTGGGCGCAGGTATATACATCAAGGGACTCCATTCCTGGTGTGAATGCCACTGGCAATCAGAATACAACTGGCAATGCAGCAACTGCTACAAAACTACAGACGGCAAGAACTATCGGCGGAGTTAGCTTTGATGGTACTGCGAATATTAATTTACCTGGTGTTAACGTTGCGGGTAATCAGAATACATCCGGTAATGCAGCGACAGCGACCAAGTTACAAACCGCTAGAACTATAAATGGGGTGTTGTTTGACGGTTCTAAAAACATTGAGCTAACTCCAAGGTCTATAGGCACGATCAACTCAACAACAATGTCTTTTAGTGGTGGTACTGGATGGTTCAAGCTGGCAACTGTAACCATGCCACAGTCCAGTTCCGTGGTTTACATAAGCCTGATTGGTGGTTCTGGATATAATGTTAACTCCCCTATGCAGGCTGGTATATCTGAACTTGTTCTTCGTGCGGGAAATGGGAATCCAAAAGGTCTTACTGGTGCGTTATGGCGACGGACATCGGTTGGATTTACTAATTTTGCATGGGTGAATACATCCGGTGATACCTATGATGTTTATGTTGAAATAGGTAATTACACCACACGTGTTAATATTCAGTGGGATTATACCAGTAACGCCAGCGTAACGATTCATACATCACCATCTTATACAGCGAATAAACCAACAGGCCTGACAGATGGAACTGTATATGTAATTTACAGTTCGCACATTAAACCGACCGCCACGGATGTCGGCGCATTACCAATAACCGGAGGAAATCTCAACGGCGGTTTAACGGCTACTGGTGAGATCATTTCAAAATCGGCGAATGGTCTGCGCATTGCCTACGGAAACTACGGATTCTTTATCCGAAACGATGGTTCAAACACATATTTCATGTTGACCAATTCGGGTAACAGCCTGGGAACCTATAATAATTTAAGGCCGCTTATCATTAACAATGCCAATGGTACTGTTACGATCGGTAATGGACTCAATGTTACTGGCGGCATCAATGGTAGTTTGAACGGTAATGCTGCAACTGCAACAAAACTGCAAACAGTACGCACAATCGGCGGGGTGTCATTTGATGGTAGTGCCAATATCGACCTGCCGGGCGTGAATAAAGCAGGTAATCAGAGCACTACCGGTAATGCCGCAACCGCAACGAAACTACAGACTGCACGCACTATCAACGGTGTTAAGTTTGATGGTTCTGCAAATATTACTTTAACTGCTGCTAACCTTGGCCTGAGCGATTCAAGCGGATATGTTGGGCGTTTGGTGAATACCCAGGTTTTCACTTCATCAGGTACGTATACCCCAACCCCAGGAACAAAACGGATCAGGGTCACAATAACGGGCGGCGGTGGCGGAGGGGGTGGCTGCCAGGCTATATCCAGTAACGAAACGTTTTTCGGTGCTGGCGGTGGGGCCGGAGGGACAGTAATCACCATACTGACCCCGACACAGAATAGTTATCCTGTCACTATCGGCGCAGGTGGGGCCGGCGGCGTTGGTGCGACGAACGGCCTCAAGGGCGGTGATAGCTCGTTCGGATCGGTAATAGCCCCTGGTGGTGAAGGCGGCGGAAAAGTAGGAGTCACAAACACAAACGGCGGTAACGGAGGCGTACCGAATATTGGCGATATCCGCATCACTGGTGGAGATGGAGGCGACGGTCAGTCCGGGAATATCAGTGTCAGCGGTGAAGGCGGTGCATCGTACTGGGGAGGCGGTGGACGTGCAGGCGCTGGCGGTGGCGTTAGAGGCAGGGCATTTGGTTCAGGCGGAGGTGGTGCATACGATGCAGGTTATAGCGGAACCAGTATGACGGGCGGGAAAGGTGCTGATGGGGTTTGTATTATCGAGGAGTTTGCATAATGAATGCGTCATATGCAGTTATTGAAAATGGGATGGTTGTGAATGTCATTGTCTGGGATGGCGAGGATGAATTCACTGTGCCGGATAATCAGCAGCTCATTAATATTTCTGATATCAGTGAGCAGCCCGGAATCGGCTGGGTGTATTCAGACGGGGGATTTACTGCGCCACCCACTCCGGAACGTTCTCATGATGAACTGGTAGCTGACGCTGAACAGAAAAAACAGTCGCTGATTGATACCGCAATGGCTTCCATTAGTCTTATTCAACTGAAATTACAGGCCGGGCGGAATCTTACGCAGGCTGAAACCACCCGTCTTAACGCTGTGCTGGATTATATCGATGCGGTGACCGCAACGGATACCAGCACTGCACCAGATGTCAATTGGCCAGCGTTCCCGGAGGCGTAGTCCATTTAATGAAATATCTGGATCGCTGGAAGCATCGACTGGTTCCAGTGCGTCCGGATAATCGAGCTACAAGTTATCAGATGATTACCGTTCATGCCTCAAGAGTGAGCGCATGCTGCACCCACGCAAATTTAACTTTCATACGACCAGAGTTTACCTATCAAAAGCCTTTTTCACTCTGGTCGTTCAGCCTTTTTTCCACTCGCCTTGTCCTCAAAAATTAGCTCACATCCTGCGCTTTCAAGAGCGTTTCGTTGTAAAGCAGTGTTTTGTTCATTTGTTGATACGCGTACATAGCCTATTAGCATATTTTCTGCTCACTATCGTTATTTATAGCAAGCTGCGGATTTTAATTAACAAAAACCAGTATGTGTGGAAATCACAAAGTACATACCGTTTCCCAATGATATTTAATTCACTATTAAGGAAATAGTTATGTGTGATTTCACAATAATGCTCCTCTCCATCCTTGGCGGGGTGCATTCGTTTCTGAATGGGGTTCGTGAAAAACGTTACGAAGCGTCATGCAGGCAATTGATGGCCGAGTGTATTGCTGCCGTACTTGCAGGCTTTATAGGCATGTATTTCGCGGAATATAAGGGTATGGATGAAAGTCTTCAGAATTGCGTGACTATTATTTGCAGCATCAATAACAGGCTCATTCTTGAAAAGTTACAAAGGATTATCGATTCGTACCTCAATAGAAATGCCTCTTAAGCAACAAATGACCGGTTGAGAAGTTACTTTGCATACCATTACCTCCTGACAACGTAGGAGGGAACTTGTGCTTGACACACAGGAATTAGCTCCAGTTGCTATTGCGCTCCTGCTTTCAGTAATTGGTGGGATAGGCACGTTCCTGATGGATGTCCGAGACGGTCGCCAGTCTGGCAATTTGTTGGGATTGGTTACGGAGATCTTTGTTGCAGTGACAGCTGGCGCGGTGGCGTACCTATTGGGGCAACACGAGGGCTGGGAGTTATCAATTACGTACTTAATGGTAACGATAGCCAGCAATAACGGTCATGAGGTGATTTCAGGGATGAAACGAGTGAATATCGATAGCATTCTGAATGTTCTTACAAGTTTGGTGAAAAAGGGAGGCGGGAAATGATTGGCTGGGGTGTATGCGTTCTTGCGTTAGCCTTAGCCGATCGCTATTTGCTAAAACGCAAGGACATCACGCATTTAGAACTTGGTGATGTGGAAATTAAACCGGGTTTCATCCGGGTGCCGTTCAAGTACCGGTCTAAATTCCCGTTTTTGCGCGGCGCAACGGTCAGATATTGGATCCGCGATGTTCAGAAGCCGACGACAGTGATTGAAGGTGAACAACGTTGTCTGACGTCGGCTGAACAGGGCGAAAACAGTGAATGGTTGTACATACCCACTGAATATATGGGTAAAGGAGAGCGACTGTGGCATTTCAACATCATGGTTACGCATGGCGACTCGTTCATTAACCCGTTGTATCGGATTTTCCCTGTTACTCAGCAAATCCGCAGAAGTTACGTAATAAATCTCGCACAGGATGTGTCAGATGACGAAAAATAAGTATGCAACGGTCGATTTTGACCAGGTTAATGAAAAGGGGCTGAAATCCCTTATCGCGGCGATCAATAAAACCGGTGTTACGGTAATTGAGGTTGACTCCAGCAACCGCGCAACAACGAAAGATGGCGTTAAAGTTAAAACCGCAAAGCTGGTTCTTAACGACGGACAAATTCTTGCCATACAGGTAAACGATACTGGCGATATATCGTCTGTGAAACTGAATGGAAAAGCTATTCCTAACGCTCAGTCGCCGGATATCAAGACGCTTGGTACCGTCATGGGACAGGCGGCCCGCAAAAACTCCGCAAAATTCCAGAAATCACTGATCGCCAAAGCGAAGCGTGTTGCCAATCCGGTAGACAAGAAACCGGCAGTTAAATCCAACTTTCAGCGCCTGCAAGAAGCAAAACAGCGGAATGCTCAGGTGGTTGCCGCTTATAAGTCCGCGCAGAATTCGGTGTCTTTCAATCAACAGCAGATCACTGATTTGCGGGCGAAGCTGGATAAGGAGACGGGCCGACTCAATAACGAAAAGGCACGGAATGGCGAACTCAAACGTCGTCTTAAGCAACTGAAAGCAGGAAATTAACATGGAACAGTTAAATATCAATAAAGGGGTGACGATCAAGCCTGGGCTTGACGTGCTTCCCCCGCCAGTGACTGATGATGAATATCGCGCATTAATGGCCGGTGAGGACCGCTATCTGATGACGGAATCCAACACCCTGGAGGAAATCGAGGCTACGTTCTTCTATGACACGCCGATCCACTGGTGTGCTACGGATTTACTGGAGGCGATTAGTTCTACTCGTTTGCAGTTACACCGGACCATGCAGGCATTTGTCCGGGCATTGAACCAGAAGCTGAATGGTACCGGAATCTCTGCGGGGAGTGATAAAACGGGGGAGGTGGCCCAGAGCGGCGCGCGCGCGATCGGCGGTGCTGAAATTGGCCGGGCACGTAACGTTAACGGGCTGCCGGTCCTGCCAGCCATTATTCCGCTCAGTGATGGTCAGACTATCAGCATTCTGTTTCATAGCCCGACAGCGGAAAACCGGATCACCAATAGCGATACGCTGGTTGCTTTCCAGTTCTTACTGAATAAAAAAGACGTTACTCACACCGTTGCTCCGATGAGTGGACGTGATATGACGCTGGCGCAGGTCACCATGAAACTTGCCAACCTTGCAGAGAAAAACTCGGCAAAATTCCAGCGTGCGCAGAAGAAGAAAAAAGCCCTGGTTGATGAAATAACCCAACTACAGGCTGACAGTGACCAGAAAGAGGATGCCATGAGCGACCTCGCGGATCAGGTGGCAGCGGTAGAAGGGCAGAAGGTAGATCTGGAGCAGAAAATTAACGCTGTTGCATCGGAAGCGGATTCTCTTTATGAAGAGAATGAGCGTTTGCAGACGGAGATTGATCAGCTCAATCGCACAGGTGGGCGCGATACCATTGATCCAGCGGGGATGACTGGTGGGCACTCGCGCGCGCTGACGGATCGCCTTGCCAGTATCAAAAATCGTATGCATATGAACGGGGAAGTGACGCTCAGTAATGGAGCATCAATGAAGCAATTCATTGGGGGCGGCGAAGGGTATATCCAGTTAACCGATCCGGATGGCAGCGTATACATGATCAAGGCTAAATCCATACAGGGTGTGGACATGGCAGATGCGATCGGCAAGCTGTTTAAAGCCTATAAAGCGGGTAATGTATCGGAATACCTGGTCCAACCAGAAGAACATAAACCGGAAAACGTCGAACCTGAACCAGCGGAGGATACCGGTAGCTCTTCGCCTGAACCAGAAGTCTCTGTAGGTGCATATCGATATGCCCTGCAAATGCGTCCGGCGGCCCCTGGCGCAATACCTGAAGGTAACAAAGCAATTCTGCCGCGCCCTGATGAAGGTGACCCGTATTATGAATATGCACGCTACGGCATTGCTACTTACGATACCCCGCTTTCTGATCAGCAAATGAGTGAGTACGACCTGAAGTTATTGCCTCGCGAGGATTCTTTCGACTTCCTGGCGAAGACACTTACTAATGGTCCGTTTGGCAAATATGCACAAAAAGCTCTGGAGCTGGCCACCAGCTCACCAGACGAGTTCCGCGTAATGCTGAAAACTCAGTTTCAAAAAACTTTCCCCAATATTGCGTTTCCTGGGGGCGCTGGCACCGAGAAAATGGTGCAGAGCATGATCAATGCATTGCAGGCCGAAGTCGGTGAGATTACTCAGCCAGAACCGGCCCCGGCACAGCCTGATGAAACGGTTAGCGAAGCAGATGCAGAGGCTAATAAAGCCATTGAATATCTCAATAACGTGATGGATATACAAAGCACTGACATGGCGGAGATCCGTAACGCCCGGGGCAATGTCCGGGAAGCGATTGCAGCCCTTCAGGCTGCCGGACGTTTTGAGGAAAACGAAGAGCTGGTTAACGGCGCAGCTCGCCACCTGGCTGATCTGTTGGTAGCAATCCAGAAAGCGGGGGTAGCGGCATGACACTATCAGCTATTGAGTTAATGGATCTCAGCGATAAGTTGGATGCTCTGATGTCCAAAGCGGCTACCGCGAGTGGCATGGAGTTGCTGGATATCAGCGATGAAATTGACCAGATCATGCAACAGATGGGGTACGGTGTGTCCGGCGGCAGTAGTGGCGAGGAAAAACAACCTTCGGTACATGATGGTGTGCCAAAACTGGTTGCTGATTTCCTGGCTGATAAATTCGTCGATCAGAGCACCGATGCATTTATCGGTACGTTGCAGGACTTGAGTCAATATGTTGGCACATACATCGATCTGGACCAGGTTAAACAGCACACGGCGGCATGGATAGCCGCCAACATTAAAGAGGCAGAGTAAGGCGTAACAGGGATGAGCTTAAGCGATCAGGTGGTAATGGCCACCAGCATAGAAACGCTGATCGAGCTGCTAAAAAACCTGCCCAATTACGGGCGGGTTTCGTATGTGGTGACAGCGAAGGGAGACGAGGTAAAAACAGCGTTTGATATCGTCGATGCCTCAGCTCTTTTGGTATCCAATACTCTGGACGGGAAAATTAACCCTGACTATCCCCAGGAACTTCAGCCGCGCGACCGGACCCGCGCATCCAGTCTTCTTCAGGTCAACCAGATATCCAAGGATTTGCGTCCTGCCCAGCTTACCGATTCCGGTTTATCCAGCCATGGCGCGCCGATAATTGGTGAGGACAATGCCGTTGAGTCAGGTAATGGACGGACCATGGGGATCATCAAAGCCTATCAGGACGGCAATGCGGATCGGTATCGTGAGTACCTGATTGATCATGCGACCGAATTCGGCATACGACCTGAAAAGGTTGAATCAATGGCGGCTCCGGTACTGGTGCGCCGCCGGTTAACTAAGGTTGACCGCGTTCAGTTTGCCAAGGACTCAAATATTTCTGATCTTCAGGAAATGGCAGCCAGTGAAAAGGCTTTTGTTGATGCTGACAGCATAACTCCGGCGATGATGGCGCTGTTTAACCCATCAGAAAGCGGAGATCTGCTTAGCCGCAGTAATGACGCGTTTATTCGCGGATTCATGACGCAAGTTGGTGCCACACAGGCTGCTGGCCTTGTAACGGAAGATGGGCGACCAACACGGCAACTTGTAGACCGTATACAAAACGCGATCTTTGCCAAGGCATATAAGGATGCGCGCCTGGTAAGGATGGTTGCAGAAGAACCTGATCCGGATATGCGTAATGTTCTGACGGCGCTTAATGCGGCAGCCAATGATTTTGTCCAGATGCAGGCTTTATCAGGAGAAGCGCACAAGCAGGCTGTGACAACTATTGTTGATGGTATTGAGACAGCGGATAGTCTCGATAAAAAGGCGCTGGCGGCATTGAAAGATGCGGTAGACCTGGTAAGGCAATCGAAGGAGTCAGGCCAACATATTATCGATGTTATTGCTCAGGGGGATATGTTCAGCGAAACAGCCCCGGAAGTGAAAGCGCTCGCGTTGTTCATCGTCGCGAATAACCGTAGCGCGAAGCGTATGGCCACCGCCTTTAAATTGATGGCTCAACGTATCAATGATGAGTTACAGCACCAGGGCCAGGCGCTGGGGGATATGTTTGGCGGTGGTGATGTGTCGTTACAGGATATCCTTCGCCAGGTGTCTCAGGAACTGGAAAACGAAGGCATGCAAGGGATATCCGGCGGTCTTTTCGAGTCCGTTTCCGGCGGTAGTTACAACGGTGTTGCTCCGTATACCAGTTTGCTATTACATCGGGCATCCGGCATCAAAGACATTATTCATCTGATCAGGCTGCTTTCCCGCACAGATCCCCAGGATGAACAGCTTGTACAAGTGCTTGCGCATTTTGTTCGAATGCCTGTTGCCGACGTGAAAAAATGGTGCCGATTATTCGGTATCAGCAATTCGTTACTTCGCGGCTTGTTAAATCACGCATCCTCCCTTGGGCGCGATGGCTTTGACGAGATAGCGCAGGCGATAAAAAACGGAGATATGCCACCAGCTATTGACTGGTTTTCCATTCGCCCAACCAGGGTGAAAGCATTCCTTAGCGCGGCGCATTCGGCATCACCATTGGCAGAAATGGTTCAGAGGTTGTCGCTCATATTCACAGACCATACCGCGTTGGGTGATCTGACTCTGGACGAGATGAAAGAAGCCTCCATTCAGTGGGCCGATCAACAAAATGAGGTTAACTCTGACTTCTTGCCAGCATTCAGGAAGGCCGTTAGTAAAGCTGATGATGCCCGTGGAATTCTGAAGGCATTTAAGGCATTGCAAAGTCAGGTTAATAAACATGTCGGTGATATCGATGGGGTAACGGCGGAAGGCAGGGATATCCTTAAAGAGCACGGCATAACGCCAGAGTTTATTGATGAGATCAGGACGGATATGCAGCGTGAGGTCGTATCGTCCCTGCAAATCGTAGCCAGAGCGTTGGCGGATGCTAATCCGAAGAGTGCGGCCATTGTTAACCGTGTTATTGGTGATATTGAAGCATCGGAGGGCATGGGGGCGCTGAAACTCTTCCTTTCGCGAGCGTTTAATCCTAACGGCAATATTCTCCCTGGCATTATTGGTGAGGCTAAAAAGTATGTCAGTGAAGAAGAACTTGAGCAGCTTGACCAACTACTTAAGCGATTCTCATATAACCCGCAGACACGCTGGCAAATGAATCAGCGAAGTATGGGTTCGGTCCACGAGAAAGTGTTATCTGCCATGAACAGTGCGATCGCAAACTCATCCGTATCTGAAGAAAAAGCTCTTGAGTGGGCCGACTCTTTTATCACGGAAGAAGTGGAAGAAGCTCGCGCTGGACAGAATGGTGGGATAGACCTGCGCAAGGAACTTGCTGATATTTATCGCCTGACCGGCGGGAAAATATCGACCTTATCAAAGGTAGTTCACCACCAGGGAAGGGCATATGCAAATCTAAATGGTGTTGTTGCTGTCAATTTGAACGATGAAAATGCAAGTGCACTGTGGCACGAGCTGGGTCATCATCTTGAGTACAGTAACCCTGGTTTGTTAGAGAAAGCCCGGTCATTCCTGAAGGCCAATGTTGAAGGGGATAAGCCATCTTTCGTCAATATCGGTGGGCGTGGCAAGCCTGAATGGTGCTTCAGATCTCGATTGAGTAATATTTATATGGCGAAGGTATACCCGCCAGCCTCAGTAAGTAACACCGGGAAAATTCGGCAGAAATCACCGACTATTTCCAAAACGTCAGCAACGGAAGTATTCTCTATGGCTCTTCAGTTGTATCATGACAAAGAGGCCGCTGCCGCATCACTGATGAATGGTGACGGATTGCTGGAACTGTTATTAGGTGTGGCAAAGGAGCTAAATAATGCAGATTAAAATCGCAGCGCCATTAGGTGGAGATGCCATTATCGAATTTGATGATAATGAAGAAGTTTCCGGGCGTTTAAGCATTATCTCCGGTGACATTACCGAGGACATGATCGCTGAAGCCATAGCTGGGGCAAATCCCAATAGCTATATGGGATTCGTTAACACCCTTGATGCTCCCGCAAGTGATGTTCTCCGAACGCTGCATCTTTACGCTGGCTGGTTTGTTGATTGGCCAGCAGTAGATGGTGGCGATGAGGACGACGACGACGATGATTTTGGTGATCATGTAGACCAGATCGTATATTGAAGAAATCCCGCCAGTCGGCGGGATTTTTTTTAATCGCTTTCCACTTCTTCCGTGGTGTTTTCTTGCAGTTCTGTTAATGCAGCACGACATAGGTTCCGGGCATTGGCTATAGCCACACTTTTGACTTCATCCGTCATCGTGCAGGTAATGTACTGATCGAGTTCTTCAGCGCGGATGATGCTTTTGCCAATCAGAAACTGTATTTGCCAGAGCAGATCGGCATCCATAATCAGAATTTCTGCCGGGCCTTCAGGGCCAGCCGGGAAGGAAACATAAGACTGTTTGCCCAGCCCGACAACTCGACAACTTGCTTCAAGAATTGCGCGCTTGAGGTCTGACTTTATAACGGAAACAGGTTGATTTTCACCAGTGATTACGCCGTTGACATGGAAAGGCATGTAGCTTGAAATACGCTCTACTTTCCACACGCCAGCAAGCGATCCTTCATGCAGCACAATGGGGGTAACCGCGAGTTTCATCTCACCATATAACTGCTGGCAGATAGCTGGATTGCTGAATACATCTAAAGGCTCACATTCAAACAGCGGCGCAATCTGCATGAGGTCCATCATGGTCATCCCTGGGGTACGAGCAGTAATGAATTTGCGCATACCAGTATCCATTGCGCTCCAGATTGCTACACCATGCTTTTTGCTCACTTCTTCAGTAAAGCCAAGGTGGCACATGATGGTTTTTTCGATAGCCAGATCAGAGATAGAAACTTTTTCGCCAGGTACTCCATCATTATTGATGGTCACTTCGACACTCTGACCATTACGCAGGCGGTATTGAATTGCTTTAGTATTTTCCACGTTAAATCACTCCACTACAAACCAGTCACATGCCAGTAAGTCGCCTACAGAAGGAACCCACGGAACAACTACACCTTGTGCATTTTTTAAGGCGAAATAAGCACCATACGGAACGAGGTCGCCGGGGAAATATCCCTTAATGGCTTCCATTCGTGCCGGGTACTGTCCTTCAGGAACCAGCCAGCAGAATTGGTTTTCGCCGTTCCACCCGCGTCGGGCAACTTTCTTGCCATCCTTCAGCCACATCAGCGCGTCAGAAAAGTCGGCTGCTTCAAGGTCGATTTCTTCTTGTAGAGTAGCGATACCGCCAGCAGAAATAGTTACGTCCCTGGCTGTAATGAATGTCACCCCATTGTGACCTTCAATGCTGAGCGATACCCCATTTTCGAAGAAGTCGTTAGTCCGACTAAAGCCTTCTTCAAATGTTTTTTCTGGTGAATAGGACAGAGATCCGTCCTCATAAGCGACCAGATATCCGCCAATTTCTGGTCGGTGTTTTTGCAAAAATATTTTATCAACATGGACTTTTACCCCTTCTGGCTCAACGACTTCGATGTTGCAAAAAAGGACCACATCCATTAGGGCGATAATTTCGATATCTTTGATTTTTGAGGCGCGAACTGTTTTATGGCTTTTGTATTTTGGAAGTGCCGTAAAAAGCTCTTTCGTTGTCATGTTATTCATAGTCTTTCCTCTGCTTAAAACCTGATGTATTGCGCCTTCAGGTGGGTCAGGAATGTTTTCCCACCAGCGAACGCAATATCTCGGGGTGTTCTTTTCGTGAAAAGCGCGTGCCATTGCCAACTTTGGCGTTTGTTTGCGAGTTCGTGCTTTTGTCGGCGTCTGGACCACCGCTTTTCTTTCAGTCGTTTTTTACACATTCAAAACGGAATATCGTCGTCAAAGTCCATTGGAGGTTCGTTATTGGCGTTGCTCTGAGGTTTACCGCCACCACTGTATTGCTGGTGGTTTTGAGGTTGGTTTGATTGCCCCCAGCCATTTGAGGACTGTGAATCGTCACGGCGAGCGCCGATCATTTGCATGGTGCCGCCCTGGCTGACGATAATTTCCGTCGTGTAACGTTCTACACCGGCGTCATCTGTCCACTTACGGGTTTTAAGTTTCCCTTCGATGTAGACCTGAGAACCTTTTCGTAAATACTCACTCGCAATTTCAGCAAGTTTTCCGAACAAAACGACTTTATGCCATTCTGTTTGCTCTTTCTGTTGGCCCGTTTGCTTGTCGCGCCATGATTCATTCGTTGCGATGCTGAGTCTTCCGACCGCTCCGCCATTTGGTATATACCTGATCTCCGGGTCTTGCCCCAGGGTACCAATCAGGATGACTTTGTTTACACCGCGTTGTGCCACTTATCTTACCTAATAAAATAAATTAATTAGAGCAATAATGTATATCTTTGAAACGTAGCTAACAAGTGATTTGCATTATCCTGTGCCTTCTAAAGGGATCGAGTCAGTCGGTATTGGCTGTGAATGGGTGTTTGTCCTGGAGCGTAAAAAATTCGCTTATGAGGTCTTTATGAAGGGAAAAACAGCCGCAGGAGGCGGTGCAATTTGCGCTATCGCGGTGATGATTACCATCGTGATGGGTAATGGCAATGTGCGAACCAACCAGGCGGGGCTTGAGCTGATTGGTAACGCTGAAGGTTGCCGACGTGATCCATACATGTGCCCGGCAGGGGTATGGACTGACGGGATCGGTAATACACACGGGGTAACGCCGGGTGTGCGAAAAACAGACCAGCAAATCGCCGCTGATTGGGAAAAGAATATCCTGATCGCTGAACGCTGTATTAATCAGCACTTCCGGGGCAAAGACATGCCCGATAATGCCTTCAGTGCAATGACAAGCGCGGCATTCAATATGGGATGCAATAGTTTACGGACCTACTACAGCAAAGCGCGAGGCATGCGAGTCGAAACGTCCATCCACAAGTGGGCGCAGAAAGGGGAATGGGTGAATATGTGTAACCATCTCCCTGATTTCGTGAACAGTAACGGCGTGCCCTTGCGAGGTTTAAAGATTCGCCGTGAAAAAGAACGCCAGCTTTGCCTGACGGGGCTGGTCAATGAATAAACTCAGGCTGCTCCGCCGACTTTCGACAATGAAGTTATCGCTGGCGGCGATAGTTTTCGACTCGATTTTCATGGCGGTATATGTGCTCAATGAGACGTGGCCACTGGAACCGCTATTGTATGCCGGGCTTCGGCTGTGCCTGACATTTTTGAGCATGGCTGCAAGATTGATGCAGCAGAAAGAAACAGCTTCAGATTGTCCAGGCCGCGCGGTGCGCAAATATATGGCACGCAGGCGAAGGTGATAATAGTTAACGAGAACCCCGGCAGCTGCCGGGGTTATTTTTGGTGGTTATTTGAACGGATTGATTGAATTATTAAACGTGATGATGCTTGTCTCACGCGGTGCCTGGACGTTAGCCGCTTGCGGAACCTCCTTAATTTTCCTGGTGACAGGCAAGTTGCGTGCGCCAACTTTGATCAGAGATTCGAAAAGTGTGGCAACGATTTTTGCATCACCAGGTTCTTTGAGGCGGAATGCGTCTTTTTGGGCGGCGGAGACGAAGATCGGGAGGTTATCCAGTTCGTCTTGCATTGCTGCCAGCACATCGTCGCGGATACCCGCTGTTTCCTCCAGCAAAGCGATTCGCGCTTCAGCATCTGCGATCTTGGCCATTGCTTCGAGGTGGCGGCCCTGGCTTTCGAGTAGTGCGGTTTCCAGTTCTGCCGTACGCTCTGTCGCCTCCACCATCATTTCCAGTTCAGCCATTTTGCCGTAATGGGATATAACTGCCTGCACTGACTCGTCGGAGTACCCATGCGCCGCCAGGGACTCTGCCAGTAGAGATTTAGAATCCGCGCTTTCAAACATTCCGGCGCTGGCAGGATGATCCAGACTGATATAGTTCGGCGTTGTCACATAATCCACACCATGGAAGCTGGTGGTTACAGCGATTTTCCCGGACTCGCGCCCGCCAGTGGCCCAGCTCCAGCCACCAGCTCGGCTTTCGATCATCGCGGCGACAATTTTACCCGGCTCTGTGTTAAGAATTTCCTGTGTATGGGTAACGATGCCGTTGTCGTCAACAGATATAGCCACTGTGCGACACGCCGGAACATTGTCGATTACGACCGGGCGACCTTCCACCATGATCACGCTGGTTTCTGGTACTTCCAGTTTGCCGGTCAGCTGTCGGCGACCGTGACCGTAATAGCCGAAAAGCTCACCAAGGCGTAAACCTTCTTGAGTTTCCTTGCTTTCAAGCATGGTCTTTACCGCGCTTAATACATACTGTCGCCCGTTCTGGCGACCTTTTCGAGCATTGCTATAGAGACAAAAGCGGTCAGTGACCGTTTTCAAAACATCAGTCATTATCGTTTCCCTCTTTAAAGACCGATTCAAGGATTTGCGCCAGTTCCTGTGGCGGTGTTTTGATGATGGAATCCATCAGGTGATCGTCGTCCTCGCTTTTCGCTTTCAGTTCGTTCACCAGTGCTTCAGAGATTTTTTCGTCAATCTCCAGCACATCGCTGAACAGGTAACGTTTGAATGCATCGGAATTGGCGAGGACGCTGTTATTGCTGACGGCATCGAGGATTTGCGTAACGATGGTGGCGTAGTTCGCCTGCGAGTCGCGGTTGTCGTTGTGCTCTTGTTGCAGAGCGGTATTAACGGAGTGGAATTCGATTTTGTACGGGCGATCACCTTCCGGGTATACCTTGCCGTACTTGAAAGCAAGATGAATATCGATAGCCCGCTGAATGAACTCTTCTACGCCCTGCTGGATCCATGAGGCGCGCATGGCGGCCTGAATTGCCGTGCGCAGGAATCCACCTTCACCAAGCCCGCCGGACATTTGATCTGCCCACCCCAGGAGGGTGTAATCGAGGCCAAGTGCTGCCGCCAGCTGGCGCATATAGGTGAGAATGTCTTCAATGCCGTTGATGTCAGCCTGGATGGTCTGAGTATCAATAGTCATCTGTCCCTTGCCGTCGCCCATAATAGGCAGCAGGGTATTGGTCACCGTAGGCATGTTATTCGCGCCGCGTGCGCGCTTTTCCATCAGGTCAGCTGCTCGTTTAAGCGTCTGAGTAATGGTGCGCGAATAATCGGCTGCTTTTACCGGATCCAGACTATTCATCGCCAGGCCGATGATTCGGTCAATTTTCGACGCATTAAAACGCGTTGCCTTCAGTGAGCGGATCGCCGAACGCAGATTCATGTACGGCTCGTAGGCGTATTCGAGCAAGCTGGTCCCGTAATTCTGGGTTTCAATCGGTGTGCGCTCTTCCGGATTATCCAGCAGGCTGTAAGCCTTATGGCCAGTGTGCACAGGCATAAGGTTTGACTTAGGCCGCCAGTAGGGGATTTTCATAGGGATAATGGCCCACGGATCGGCGAAAACCATTTTCCCTGACGCGTCCTTCAGATAATCGCCGCTAAATCCCGCCAGGTTGCCGCTGACCTCGAACTCTTTGATGAAGCCCGGAAGGGTGTAATAGGAGCACTCAAAAGACGTGATCCCTATGCCTTCTTTGGCGTATGGCCTGACATAAGCCACCCCAAATACAGACATGATAAATGCCCACCCGGCGACCTCTTTGTTGATGGTTCGCCCGATGTCGTTCATCAGCTCGTCACACAACGCCTGCGCGGCGTCATAGTCACTATCGTTTCCGTTATGTACCGGCACGATAGAGAAAGTTTGCCCGGTCTTCTTATCGAAAGAGAGCGCGTGCGTAATATGGATGTTCAGCGCGGTGGCGATCGTGCTGTAAACCGCCATCTCTTCGAGTAGCGGATAGCGTTGCAAGCGGTCTTCCGGCAGTTGAACTTCATCAAAGATAAAGCGACTTCCGTCCACCAGCCCATCGCCAGCCATGCCACTATCGCCCGGTTTGCCGCCTAAGAAGCCGGACAGTTGTACCGGTGCCCCTGCGCGAGAAAACAAATACCCACTTCCGCCGTGCACAGCCAGCGCGGACAGGAGGATGTTGTCCCGTTCTCCGTTGTCTTTAAAAACCCCCGCCAGCGCCTTCCTGACCGAGGATAGCGTGATTTTATTGTCTGCCAAGATTGCACCTTAATTAGAATAATTCGCATCGTGTTTGAACGGAAATTTAACACTAGTCACTTGTTAAGGATTACCAATGAACAAGCTATCTATGGGGGTGTTTCGCTGTTCAAGTGTCAGCGAAATATTGAAATACATTAGGGCAATAACATCTCACCGAGCGCCGATTAAATACGGCGTGGAAAAGGTGGAAGGCAAAAGCTATGACCGACTGCGCCGTGAGGCGAATCAGAAGGCGATAGATTTGCTTAATTCGCTGGTGGACGGCGCGACACTGACAGATGAACAGCGCCAGATCCTGGCTGGGTACACCGGTGAAGGCGGCATTGGCGGGTCCGTCTCCGAATATTACACACCAAAGCCGATCGCTGAAGGTGTCTGGGAGATCATGAAGCTCTACGGCGCGGACGTAGGTAACACTCTGGAACCATCGGCGGGAACCGGCGTTTTTAATGAGACAAAACCGGTTGGTACGGTGATGACCGCGACTGAGATCAGCAGTGTTTCCGGTCGTATAAACCAGCTGTTGCACCCGGAAGACAGCGTACAGATTTCTCCGTTCGAACAACTGGCTGTAAGCACGCCTAACGATTCATTCGACCATGTTGTGGGTAACGTTCCGTTCGGTGGTCGTGATAACACACGCAACATCGATAAGCCTTACGCAGAAGAAACGGACATGGGTTCTTACTTCATGCTCCGCATGCTGGACAAGATAAAGCCAGGCGGATTCATGTGCGTGATTGTGCCGCCGTCCATTGTTTCAGGTTCAAACATGAAGCGGTTACGCCTGCGCCTATCACGGAAAGCTGAATTTCTTGGTGCCCACCGCTTGCCTACCGGTACTTTTGACGCAAACGGGACCAGTACAGTTGTTGATGTGGTGCTGATGCGCAAACATCCGGCAGAGATGGCTGAGAAAATCCCCCTGGTGGATGAAAGCACTCTCGAATCGGCAAATGTGCTTTGGCCAACGTTTATTTCTGGCAAGTGGTTTGAAAAGGACGGCCGCCGGTTTGTTCATGGCACCCAGGAAAAGGGCTTCCAGGGGCGTATTGAGGTTCGTGCCGACGGTCAGATTGATAACCAGGCTCTTAAAGCGAAGCTGATTCATCGTTTCGAAAGCCGTATCGACTGGTCTTTGCTCGATATGGCTGAACCGTCACCGACCGCAGACGTTGTTGGTGAAGGGGAAATGCGCCTGATTAATGGCGTATGGCAAAAATATGCTGGTGGTCGCTGGATTGAAGCTGATGCCGGGAAGGAACTTAAGATCGATGCTGCCAGTTATGGCGCGGATAGCTGGGAGGCTCTTCAGCGTAACCTGACTACAACAGAAGGCCGTCTCGGCATGACATTTACCCAGATGGCAAATGTCCGCGATAAGTACACCACATCAATCAGCGACGATATGGTGCAACTGGTGGACTGGATTAACAGCCAGCCTGAAAAATACCGTGAACGCTTGTATCGCGGGGCGATGATTGGCCGGATGTTAATTGAATATCAGGACATGAAGGCCGCCGGGCATAGTGCTGAACAAATCGAACAGCAGCGCCTTTCTCTGGTATCCCGTTTGCAGGCAGAGATTGACCGTTTTGGTAACCCCGGTCGCGGTCCGATAGCGAAATTGTCGGGGAGCGGTGCGCGCGCCTGGTTTGCTTTCCGTGGTGCAATTAAGCTGGATGGCACTATTTCTGACGAGCTGACAGGGAAGCTGGTTACGCATGATTCCAGCGCAAGTTATGACTCCACCAGCTATCAGGACACCCTGCGTTATCTCTATAGCGATCTCACCCGCGATCCAATCCAGCTCGATGATTTCCGCCTTGCGTTTACCGGCGAACTGCCAGCCAGTGATGAAGAGTTGCTTAATTTATTGGCCAGCACCCCTGGTATTGCGGTTTCACCGTATGGCGGGATTGTTCCGTTCGCCCGCGCCACCAGCGGCGACATTAACGAGATAGTGGCTCCAAAACAGGAATTCCTCGCCACACTCCCCGACGGTCCAGTAAAGAACAACGTCCTTAATCAGCTGGCAGCTATCGAAGAGAAGCGCATCAAGACGCCAGCAGAGAATATCCGGTTTAAGCTCAATAGCCGTTGGTTCGACCGTTCCGTCATTCTGGAATTTTTGCAGGAAAACGGTTATCCGGATCTGCGCTATGTGCAGTCAGTGCAGCTGGAAGGCGACGAAATGGTTTCTGACACCTATCACGGTGGTGATGGTCTGTTCGTCGGGCACCGATACGGTGTCGTCCAGCGCAAGGATAAAGAAACAGGTGAGATTCGCTACGAGTGGGACCGTAAATCAGGTGAAAACGCGACCGGGTTCCCGGCACAGCTGGAAAAGTATCTCAATGGTGCGCGTATCGGTGGCAAAGATAGCGCGACGGCGAACGGCTACCGCGAGCAGATGGCACTGCTTGAGGACCAGTTCAATAAGTGGATCAAGACGCACGATCGCTACGATGAGCTGGTTGCCAAATACAACGATGTGTTCAATAGCAATATCCCGTATGAACACTCTGGCGATCCGCTTGGGTTGAAGGGATTAAGCGGTAAGCGCCAGCCATTTGATTACCAGAATAGCGAGGTGCGCCGACTGTCCGAAGATGGGCGCGGCATCCTGGGCTTCGGCACCGGGCTGGGTAAAACCACGACCGCGCTGGCGCTTGAGGCGTTCAACTATGAGAACGGTCGCTCCACCCGTACTGCGTATGTAGTGCCTAAATCAGTGCTGGAAAACTGGTATTACGAAGCAAAAGAATTCCTGAGTGAAGAGGCATTCAGTAACTACCTGTTCGTCGGTCTTGATGTGCTGATGGATGGCGATCAGATTCGCCAGGTGCAGGTGCTCGATGAGAACGGTAAACCTGTTCTTGGTACTGATGGCACTCCAGTTATGCGCGATGCTCTTAAGCTGGCAGATGAAGCCACTATCACGGCGCGGATGAACGCGATCCCGCACTCAAATTACCGTGCAGTCGTGTTTACCAAAGAACAATACGCCCGCATTCCGCTACGTGATGACACCGTAGATGAGCATGCACAGGATATGCTTTATGACTTCGTTGCCGCCGGACGCGTAGCCAGCGCAATGGACTCCGACTCCCACCGCAAAGAGGCCGCGCGTCGCCGGGTATTGTCGGAGTATTCAGATACCGGCACCGAAAAAGCAGAGAAGTATCCGTACTTTGAGGATATGGGCTTCGATAGTGTGATCGCTGACGAAGGTCACAACTACCGCAATAGCTATAAAAATGGTCGCGAAGCGTCACAACTGGCCTATCTGCCCACCAGCGCGGTGGCGCAATCGGCGCGAGATATGGCAATTAAAAACGCGTACCTGATTAAAAAGAATGGTGGGCGCGGCCCGGTTCTCCTGACTGCAACGCCAGTCGTTAACACCCCGATCGATGCATACAACATGCTTTCTCATGTTCTGCCGAAGGAATACTGGCAGAACATGGGGATCTACGGTCCTGATGACTTCGTTAAATTCTTCGGCAAGACCAGGCTGGAAACGGTACAGAAAATTAGCGGTGAAGTTGAAGAAAAAATGGCGCTGGTGGGCTTTGAAAACCTTGATGCGCTGCGCGGTATATTCCATCGCTGGGTAACGCTTAAAACGGCGGAAGACGTTAAGGATACCGTGGAGATCCCGGAGCTGGACGAACACCAGCAGGATGCACCACTTACTGAAGAACAACTGGCGGCGTATGAAGAATTGCGTCAGCAGGCGGAAGCGGCGGCCAAAGCCAACAATGGCGTAACGACCTCGGTCAATGAAGACGGCGTGATTGAGCACGAGAAAGCCCGTCCGATCTTCTCAATAATCAGGGATATGGACCGCGTATGTACTGACATGGACCTGTACTATCGCCGGATCACCTATCGTTTCCTGCCGGAGTACGCCGATGCGGTGCAGCAGCTGGCGGACAGTTTGCCTAAACAAGCCACCAGTGAAGACGACGACAGTGATGATTCAATCACGCAGCAATCGCAATACTCCCTGATAGATAAGGGCGAGTTTATTCAGTTGCAGGTTCCGGAAGCGTTCGAGCAGGAAGTGAATAAGCGCCTGGCCAGGTTTGGCATTGACGAACAGACCGTAACTCACCCCGTTACGCCCAAATACGCGAAGCTGATTGCCACGCTGAAGGAGTTTTTCCCGGAAGGTAAGCAAATCATCTTCACCGATGAAAAAACGCAGCACCAGAAGCTCAAACGCATTATCTGCAATGCTCTTAACCTTGAACCTTCAAAGGTGGGGATACTGAATGCTCAGACGGTTGCCGAGGCAGGTAAAACCGGTAAGAAACTGAAAGCGGTTAAACCGCCGAAAGAGTTACCGGATGAACCAACAGATGCACAGATAGCGAAATACAACGAGCAAATGGCTCTGTATGACGCCTATATCGCGCAGCAAAATGAAATGTCGTTGGGCGGTCTGGAAAAGATTGCAGCCGACTTCCAGGAGGGCCGGACTCCGATCATCATCTGCAACAAAAAGGCAGAGGTGGGTATCAACCTGCATCGAGGAACGACTGACATCCATCATCTGACGTTGCCATGGACTCCAGCCAGTATTGCGCAACGAAACGGTCGCGGTGCCCGAGTTGGCTCCAACCGTGCAAGCGTTCGCGTTCACTACTACTGCGGCAAGGGGTCTTTCGATGAATACCGACTGAAGACGCTGAAGCGTAAAGCAGGCTGGATCTCCGATATCCTCCGTTCAGATAAGTCAGAAATGGAGAACGCCGACGCCAACGATATGATCGAAATGCAGATGTATACCGCGAAGGATGACGGCGAACGTCTGGCAATGATGCAGGTTCAAATGGATAAGGCGAAAGCTGCGAAACGCGCTCGCCAGAAAGAACAGGCTACTATCGACCTTCAGAACTACATCAAGGCGCAGCACGCAGCTGGTGAGGATGTGGAGGTACTTACCGCTGAATTGGAGCGAAGCAAAGCGGAACTTGAAAAGACCACCGCCGAGGTAGCTAAATTCAAACAGGCGGTAATGGCCAAAGCAGCTGATAACGCAGACTGGAAAGCCCGCTGGGGTAGCGTCCATCACACAGACCGTATGTTGTTAGCACAGTATCGCGCGTCGTTGAAAAGCGCCATTCAGCGCAAGGCTAATATCTCTCAGGCCATCTCCCGCTATGAGAAATTATTGAACCGTACTCAGAAGGCCGCGACGGATATCAAACGCCTGCGCCCGCTGGTGGAGGATGCATTAAATAAAGGCATTCTGGATGTTGATCCTGACCTGGTTAACCATGCGAGTGAGTTCCTTGTTATCGGCGATCGCTCATGGCGTGTAGGCCAATACTACGATTGTGCCGGTGATATCGTTCGCATTAAGTCGCTGGACTTCGACAGCCAGCGCGCAGACGTGGAGATCATCTTCACCTTCAAAGGCACCAAATCTGGTAACTGGGATGTGAAGACGCTGGATAAACAGGTTGATGTAACTCCCGATGAAGATGCTGTTATGCAGAAAATCAGTGGTGGCGTCTCCATCGCCGGGATTAACGACATCGTTTCCTGTGACGATTTCTACCGTTTCCAGCAGCGCGGCATGATCAAAATCACTGACTCATACGGCGTTCAGACTACAGAGTCAGGCTATAGCATTGATTTTGTTGGTACCTATACGGACCCACTGAAGCATGCGGTTTACCCGGATCGCCGTGACGGCGCGCTGAAGTCGTCAATTGCAAAATGGGTGCTTGGTATGATGTCGGAAGGGAATAACCGCCAGATCCGTTCGGCAGAAGCATTCCTGGTTGAACTGTTTGGCTCCAATTATGGCGATGTAATCGCGTCATACGGAGATACGCTATCCCCTGAAGCAATTCAGGAGAAAATAGCGGATGCGATCGCCAGAATGCCGGAGAAAACAAGCCAGGGGGCTACTCGTAACGGGGATTCTGAACTTGAAGTCACCAATGCCATTTTCGGTACCAATGAGTTCCGGGCGTCAGATTATGAGATCACCACAGCACAGTTTGGCACCATTGGCATTTACAGCAATAAAGCCGAGATCAAGCAGGCAATGGACGCAGCAAGCGCGCGCATCGCAGCAGAACGGGAAGCCAATCTGAATCATGCAGTCGCCGCGCTGACTCAATCGTGGGTAACAGCAATCAGGGAGGCCGCCACCACAGGGAAAATCACACCTGCAATAGCGGATGTCGTAAACGACGGCTCTAAATTTATGGATGCCTATCAAATGGATGCGGTGAAGTTGCCATCAGCCTATGGTCAACTCAGCTATCGCATGACCTACAACCTGGTATCAATGTTTTCCGACCTTGCCATCCTTGGGCTGGTGGATCTTAACGAGGTTACGCCGGAATTGCTCAGCATGCGCAAGAATCATGTGGAGATATTGCAGAGAATTAACACGGTTCTTGCCGGGCGCACCGATGAAGAGAAACAGGCCGACGCTGATCGGATAAACCTGGCCCTTGGCAACATCACGGAGGAAGAGATTGCCGCCAGAAACGAGAAACAAGAAGAGTTATCATCAATACAGGGTGATGCCACCAGCATAGCTCAGTCTCTTGGTCTGAATTATCGCGTATCCACCGCCGACCTGAAGATGATGTACGCACCAAAATTCGCCGCTGGCGAGGTATTTGGGCTTCAGGAAGCCTCAGGCATGAAAGGCGTTCTTTTCCGTGCGAAAGACGCAATCAAGGCGAAATTCGGCGCTCGCTGGCTGCCAGCGAAGGCGAAGAACAGCGATTTCCCGGGTAACTGGTGGATTATCGAGACAAAACACAACGTGGCGGACGTTCTGGCCGTCATCCAACAATACGCATAACAGGAGCGCCCGGTTCGCCGGGCGTCGCATAATATGGCCACACTATCTGATACAATAAAACCGAATAAAACATATCTTGAGGCGGTACTCCGTACAGCGTTGTTAGGAAAGACAGAAGACGAATACGTTGATTTCTTCCTGTCAGGGCTACGCGGGCGATTACTGAAAAATCCCCGCCTGTACCGCAGCTATGGTCCATACTGGCCGGAAATTAAAAAATTATTACTGGAGCGCGGTTATGGTAATTTCGGTCGTCTCGTTGACCGTGACGTTCGCAAAATTTACCGTTATGACCGCCCGGCGCTAACACTCATAGCCGCGACGCTCTACAGCCAGGAGCGTTTTGATAATGGTCAGATATACTCAGCCTGGCATTTACTGCCAGTGCCTGAAGAAGTTGACGACCAGGACTATGAGTTTGAGTCTTACGATTTGGAAGTTGAAGCCTTGGCACAGGCTGGAGAGAAAACTTGAAAAAGCGATACTACACAGTAAAGCATGGGACGCTACGAGCATTACAAGAGTTTGCTGATAAGCATAACGTTGAGGTGCGCAGGGAAGGGGGAAGTAAAGCTCTGCGCATGTACCGTCCGGACGGGAAATGGCGTACGGTCGTCGATTTCAAAACTAACAGTGTTCCCCAGGGCGTCCGCGACCGGGCATTCGAAGAATGGGAGCAGATCATCATAGATAATGCATTGCTTCTCAATGCTGATTGAGTTTTGTTGGCCCGGTTTGCACCGGGCGTTTCACAAACAATCAACTGGTTTGTAGTTCCTGCGGCGAGATGAATTATTAATATTATCGTGGTGCCGATGATGCGATAGCCTGTATGATGTTATCAATATCGTTATCGTTCAGCATGAATATAGGTACACCATTAGAGTTTGCATTTTTTTCAGTGCTCATCAAACAAAGCCCCTCATACATGCCGCGAGTTTTTTTGAAATTGGCGACTGATGGAGTGGTGTAATTTCCTTTAAAGTGCATTCCGGCTGATTCATAAAAAGGAACCAAATCAGACTGGCAAATCAAAGCGACCTCATTTGGAAATGCAAGTATTTCTGCCAGTATATTACTTCCAAGTCCATTACCACGATATTGCTCATATACATATATTTTATGACAGTACAACGGAAAATTTCCCGATGGATGTCCGAAGATTAAGGCGTATCCGAACAAGTTTTCTTCATTAGTAAAGCCCATAATGCGCAAATGACCGGCTCGGTAACACTCTTCAAAAACGTTAATTATGTAGCTTCTCGCTGCTTTCAGCTCCTCTTCTGTCGGGAACATCATCAACCCCATAAGCGATGGAGTATAGGCCAGATCCTGAAGAATCCCATTAGCTTCATTTTCGAAAATTAGCGGTAAGTGCGGTACAATTTCATTTGCCGAGGTATTAGACATAGTATGGTGAGTCCTTTGTTTTCAAAGGACTCATGTTATCAGTGATAATCGTTTGTTGTAATAGTGTTGATAAAATAATTTTCTATTATGTAAGCAAGCTCATTTTTATGACGGGTAATGCAAAAAAAATAGAATCAAAAAACTAAAAAATAATAATTCATGGGGTTTTACACCATCAAAAGTCCCCACTATAAATTATTAGAAATAATTATGCTTGCCTGTTAATACCCCTTTCGGCACTTTTTTTTGTTCCAGTGTCTGGGTACCCAGAATTATGTTAATAAGTGGACTTAGTAACGATGGTTCCTGGCGGGCTTCAACTTCTCCAGCCATTGCCCTGATGTAGTCGGCGCTGGCAACGTTGTTGTATTCCGTCGCAAAGCAACATAGTAACGTCAGAACATGCTCTGTCGTTATTTCGCTCCAGTTGATGTTGAAAAATTCATCGCCTTTTTTATCGTGTTCGGAATCGAAGATGCTTTGGTGGAGGATGTATTTGCCGGATTCCTTGCGCGGTAACTTGATCGCTTTCTGGCGTTCCAGCTCCTTGTAAATCTGCATTGCTTCAATCAGTACCGGCCTGCCGTTCATGAAGGGATCGCGCAACCTTACACGCTGGCCAACTCGACCAGTAATAAAGCTGTTTTCCTCTTCCACCAGCACGATAAAACCCTTTTCCTCTTTTTCTCGCAATTCGCGCAGCAGCTGGAGTTCCATATCGCGGCGGCGTTCAGGGTAGCTGGTCCGCTCAGCCATTATCAGCTCGTTATTGATCCATGCAGCAGTCATTGACGCCGGTTTGCCGACGCTCATCGAAACAACGCATATTTTCTTATCCATAGCGCCCCCTACAAAAAAGAAAAGCCACCAGCGGCGGCTTAGCAATACAACTGAAGGTAGCGCCCGGTACTCAGACTGTGCCGTCCATGGAATATTTGAAAAGGGATCCATCCGTACCGGGCATGTGATGATTCTGACTGAAGTCACTTGTCAGTTGTCAATCATTTATCATTAAAAATAATATATTTATTAGTGCATGATGTTTGCCATCTCATAGGCGTCAGCCAGTAACTCCATCTCTGACTTGTTCAGCAGGGTGAATTCTTTCTTGCCTCCAACCACACCATCGGCATGAACAGGGACCAGCCAGGGGTATTTTGCTCTTACTTCAGCCGGTGCTGCATGCTGGTGGTGCCATCTACAAAGTGGCAATTGCTTTTTATGACAACCCGGCGCGGTACGACCGGCGATATGGTGCAGAGACACCTCATTAGATATTACTCCATGCATATAGCAGGCAATGCAGGGGAGAGTGCCAAGAGCATTGGCGATGCGCCGTTCCTCCGCCGTTGGTGTTCTCCCCTTCAAGCCACGAGATTTTATTTTTACCGCGCTTTTCCGCGTTTTGCTGGCTGGTGGGCGCTCTTTCTGTTTAGCGATACGGCGGTCGATAGTATCCCGCATTTTCTGATATTGAGATTCTCGCCAGACCGGATCAGCCAACTTCTCCCGTTGCCGAGCGATCGCTCGTTCTCTGGCTGCCTTCTGCCACTTGCGGCACTGTTCAATTTTTTGTTCGATTGTTTTCATATGGTCAAAAAAAAGGCGGCCTAATGGCCGCCTATGATGTCAAGGAGTGAAGTAATGGCAACGTCTTCGTAGTTGACAAAAACTGCGACTCAATTATAGCAACAAATTAGAGCAATTAAAGTTGTTTATTTATCGCGAATCACATTTTTTCACTTCAGTACCTGTGTGCTATACTCCTTCTTGATTGATTGGATGCGGAATACAAACCCGCTCTTTTGTGCAGCCTGGCTCCTTGCCAGGCTTTTTTTTATTTCATCATGGAAGCTGTTAACGCTTTGGACCTTGCTGAACTGATTGAGAGGGCTTTGTCAACGTGCCCCAAAAATTCGCCAAACTCAGACATCACTTTAGCAAAACCGCGCCGTGCTTCTCCCTCGGTGGCATTCATCACGAAATGTTCAGCACCACGCATACTTTTGACAGGGAACGCAACGGATATTGAATCAATATCAGGCATTCTATCGCTCAGCTTTACAGTGACAATGACGGCTGGCGACTGAATATTAGTGCTTACAGACAGCACTACATATTTTCCGTCGATGTTGAAATCCTTTCTCATATGTCACCATAAATATCAAAGAATTAGAGCAATCATTTACGCGTTAATGGCTAATCGCCATCTTCCAGCAGGCGCACCATTGCCCCTGTTTCACTATCCAGGTTACGGATATAGTTCATGACAATATTTACGTTGGTCCAGCCACCAGCTTGCATGATCTCCGGTATTGAAACTCCGGCACGAGCCATATCTCGCGCGGCTCCGACACGGGCACTGTGTCCAGACCAGGCCAGGTATCTCTGACCAGAGTCATCCTTAGCGCCGTAAATCAATCGATGAGTTGCTTCAAAAATCCCTTCCAGGGCGCGAGTTGATAGCTGGCTGGTGGCAGATGGCGCGGCAACACCATTTTTTCTGACCCGGCAAAACAGGTAGTTATTCGGATCATCAGCTACACCAGAGACGGAAATCCATCGCTCGACCAGTTTAGTTACCCCCAGGCTAAGTGCCTTCTCTACACCTGCGGTGCTAACCAGCGTTTTCGTTCTGCCAATATGGATTAACATTCTCCCACCGTCAGTACGTGAGATATCTTTAACCCTGATCCTGGCAATTTCGGCTATACGTAACAGGGTGTTATAAGCAATCCCCAGAAATGCCAGATTACGTATATCCTGGCAGCGATCGCTATTTCCCATGAGTGAACGAACCTGGTCGAAATCAGTGCGTTCGAACGCTAGAGCCTGTTTTGCACGTTCACCGGCATCAACGTTTTCTTTTCGGATCCGCCGCATAACCAGTGAAACAGCATTGCTGTCACTTGGTCGTGGCAGCCCGGACCGACGATGAAGCATGTTTAGCTGGCCCAAATGTTGCTGGATAGTTTTTACTGCCAGACCGCGCGCCTGAAGATATAGAAGATAATCGCGAACATCTTCAGGTTCTGCGGGAAACCATTTCCGGTTATTCAACTTGCACCATGCCGCCCACGACCGGCAAACGGACAGAAGCATTTTCCAGGTATGCTCAGAAAACGCCTGGCGATCCCTGAACATGTCCATCAGGTTCTTGCGAACCTCATCACTCGTTGCATCGACCGGTAATGCAGGCAAATTTTGGTGTACGGTCAGTAAATTGGACATTTAACACTCAGATAATGGTTTTAAGTAAAGTGTACAGGATCGGCTCTGCCTTTACCTGTTTATGGTTCTCGTCATAGAAACGCCAGCGACCGCGCGTGCGTTCTATTTTCTCTTCACCGCGCGATAATGACAGTTGACAACTATCACGATCAAACCCTTTTGCCCGCCAGTAACCACGGTTTTTCTCAAGCTCAATATGAGTGGACACTTTAGCAGCTGAATATCCCATTTTTCACCTCTGATTGATTGGTGGTGCTAAGTGCGCTACGCGAAATCTGGAGCACTAACACTGCCAACATTTCGCAGATTTTACGTAGCGCAACCTTGATCAAATGATCAAGTGATCACTATTTGACCTGATAAGGTATTGAACTGTATGGATTTACAGGTAAATTGATCATGTTCAATAACCCTTAAGGTAACTTCGTATAATGTATGCTATACGAAGTTATTAGGTCTGAAGAGGAGTTTACGTCCAGCTGCGCATAAAAATCAAGAATTATTAGAGCAATAAATTTTGAGAGAAAAATCCCACTCCACCAGCTAAAAACTGGATTGTTTTTCATAGTTGTTTGACAATTGCTCTAATAAATTATAGTTTTGCCGACGTTACGTAATACGACTTTGGATTCACTATTTAATGTGTCTTCAGCGTTGTAGAGCGGCTCAGAAGGAAATGAGCAAACAGGGAAACCTTATACAACGGCATTACAGCTATGCATTGCTCATCTTACACACAGCGCAATGTTGTTAGATTACCCCAGCATGGATCATGGGTGAAACAGTAGGTCAGAGCTTCAGGCTCTGTGTTGTCAATACAGTGAGGCATAATTATGGCTTTCATTCAACCAACCATCGACGACGTTAGACATTGCTCTAACGCTTTATCTGTAGACCCTGCCGAAACCGACGCTGCCCGCGCCATTGCTGAACACTACTCAAAGATATCCAATCAGGAGTACCGCATCACCCAAGACGACCTGGATGACCTCACTGACACAATCGAATATCTCATGGCAACTAACCAGTTGGACTCACAATAAATGCACTAATAAATCTATTATTTTTGTTTGATCCCTCTATAATATAGGTCAGTAATGACCGGTTTTCTCAGCCGGGCGTTATTGACCATGTCAATTCTGGAGGAGGATCAATGATAAATTATGTCTACGGCGAACAACTGTACCAGGAGTTCGTCAGCTTCAGGGATCTCTTTCTAAAAAAAGCTGTTGCACGCGCCCAACACGTTGATACAGCCAGCGACGGTCGTCCTGTACGCCCGGTTGTCGTTCTACCGTTCAAAGAAACTGACAGCATTCAGGCTGAAATTGATAAATGGACTTTAATGGCGCGGGAACTGGAACAGTACCCAGACCTCAATATCCCAAAGACTATTTTATATCCAGTGCCTAACATCCTTCGCGGTGTGCGCAAGGTTACAACTTATCAGACAGAAGCTGTGAACAGCGTCAACATGACCGCTGGCCGCATTATTCATCTGATTGATAAGGACATTCGCATCCAAAAAAGCGCGGGGATCAATGAGCACAGTGCGAAATACATAGAGAACCTGGAAGCAACAAAAGAGCTAATGAGGCAGTACCCGGAGGATGAAAAATTCCGTATGCGTGTACACGGCTTTAGCGAAACAATGCTGCGCGTCCACTACATCTCCAGTAGCCCTAACTACAATGATGGTAAATCAGTTAGTTACCATGTACCGCTGTGTGGCGTGTTTATCTGCGATGAAACTCTCCGTGATGGAATCATCATCAACGGTGAATTCGAAAAAGCAAAATTTAGCCTTTATGACTCTATAGAACCGATCATCTGCGACCGCTGGCCGCAGGCAAAAATATATCGCCTGGCAGATATTGAAAATGTAAAAAAACAAATTGCCATCACTCGCGAAGAGAAAAAGGTCAAATCAGCCGCATCAGTTACGCGCAGCCGTAAAACCAAGAAGGGGCAGCCAGTAAACGACAACCCCGAAAGCGCGCAATAAATTATGCCCGGCATCAACCGGGCATTCTTCCATTATTCAGCCGCCACCGGTTTTAACAAGCCAGCATCGAGCAGTTTACGCGTCAACCACTGCTGGCCTTTACCCGTTAATTGAGGCGTCAACCGTATCTGGTAGCCATCTTCATCATCCAGCACCACTTCTTTCACCGTGAAATACCCCGCATTGATGTACTGCTGGAACGGCACATTTTTACGTCCACCGGACGCTATCAGGATGCCGTTCTCCCGTAACCAGGCAAACAGCGCGTTTTGCTTAAGTCCAACAACCTTTGCAAAATTCCCAATCAGGATCCCTTTAGCTACTGATACCCGGTCGGCAAAATCGACTTTAGGAGCGGCGGCCACCAGCTGCTGATTTAGCTGGTGGGCTTTCTGTTCCAGAAGCTGCTTTTGTTCAGCCAGTTCGGCAGCCAGGCGTAGGGCTTCTGGTAATGTTTGGGGGATTGCAACCGGTTGCTGTTCTTTTTGCCGGAAGTAGCTGTCTTCCAGTTTTTCAAAGAATGCCCATGCTTCATTTGTGTCCACGATCTTAGACATGCGTGCAGCGCCGCGCTCTGTCCAGAGTGTAAGGCTTCTGGCGTTCTTACCAACAGAGTAACTTCCGGTTACTCTGTTCTTAAATTCTCTTAATTTTAAACCAGTTAGAAGAAAGTAATGCTTACCTTCTTCAAAGCGGTCAAGGTTGCGAGACAAATTGTTGCGAATATTGGCTTCATCGACCCCATACCCTCTAGCAAGAGTTTCGGTTGTCACGACACGTACTCCCTGCCATTCCAGAACGGGAATTTCATCCGGCTGATTCTGAACAACCACCAGTTCCGATTCCTGAACTGAAGGTGCATAAATTTTTTCTGATTTAACGTTAGTTGCTTTCATTCTGTGTGCCTCCTTGCGTGCTTCGGCTGCGACGGTTGCGTAATTTAGATGACCCTGTTCGAGCAGGTATTCACGGATATCGGTTAGCAGAATGCGGTGAACCGCGTGTTTGTCCTTTCTCCGGTAAAGTTGTTTGGTGATCATGAAGTAGTTGGCAATAACGCCAGGTATATCCCTGGTACTGATACAGGCAGTGTGCTGTTCAATTGCCTCGATCATCTCTTCACGGGTAACTAACGATGTTCTCATAGTCCCTCCTGAGCAGAAGCGTTAACAGGGAGGCACCAGTAACTGAGAGAATTGCGTGAATCAGTGGAAAAACGGGCAGAGAAAATACATGGGGCGTCAGGAAGCTGAGAACGTGCCTCATCTTCTGTCGGTGCAATAACGAAGTGATAGTGACGTTTTTGGCAGGAGTAAAAGCGCCAGATAAATTCAGGATGAGTTGGGGTAGGGATAGTAGCCATATTGGCAGCCTCCTTAGACGTTGGTATGTAACCACCGCAGAAGAGACCAATCTTGCTGGCGGTGGACTGTACGGAGTTGGCCTTACTGGCGTCCAAGGTAACCAGCCTACCCGAAGGTAGCCCCATACAGCCCACCATTGTAGAGGTGTGCGTGTACGCCGATACAAAAAAAGACGCGAGCGGCGTCTGTATCGCCTTAGACTTAAGCGGGAGGCCAATCCCGGCACCCGTTTTAATGAGGTGCCTGATAAGCATAAACCGAAAATGCCACAAGGCGCAAGAGGTCAGGTTCAATGTAACATCGGTAGCTAAAAAACACAATTTATTAGAGCAAATATTCATTCATTAAGCCATGCCAGAGCTTCATCAACCTGCGCTTCGTCTTCGACGCTAAGCACTTCATCCTGGGGAACATAATCCGCCAGCATAGCGAAACAATATGTATCCCAATGGTCTGGTGAGTGCAGGTTGAGTTTTTTCTTCATATCCTCCTTACTCATCACCTTCCATTGACCTGCGGAGTTAATCCCTACAGGGATTTTCGACGCTTCCTCAATAGTTTCATTACCCTTATCCAGTCTCATACGACCAGATTTTACGGCCTCTGCGGCTTGAACATTGGCATAAGCACGTTTATCAAAGTACAGGCTCTTATCTTCACGGCTATGCATCTTTTTACCCCAGCGTATACGCTGTACGGTAATACCATAATACTCGTACATCAGATCCGCCGTTGCTTTACCCAGGCCATCGCCGTCTATCGCTATGGTGATATTGGGGAATCGCTCAGGATTACATTCTGCGAAAATTTTGGCGGCAAGCTGCGTTTCTGTAACGTCTGTGTATTCCAGCATTCGATAGTTGATTACACGGCGTTTATTTCGCTGGCCGGACACCATCATGATATTGATAACGGACTTATCCCGTCCCGTACCACCAGCAACGTCCACACATGCAAGCCAGCCCCATCCTTTGGCAATCTTGACTTTCCGCCGCGTTGCACGTTCAACCTCATCACGTCCAAGAAGGAAGCCATCCTGTGATTTAGGGAATAGGCCGCGTACCTTAATCATGTACATAGGGTTATCACGCCCGCCGTACTCCGCCAGCTTCATTTTGATAAATGCTGGCGTTACCAACGGTGATTCCTCACTGTTAAGCGTGATCGCCGTATAAACGCCATCAGGGTTACCAGGACGCTTGGCCAGTTTATGGTGTGTATCGTAGAAATAGCCGCTTGGGCGTGTAGGCTGTGACAGCAATAAGATGCGGTTATCCTGTCCGGTAAGAGCACCGGTGATGATACCGAAAGCTCTATCACTGACACCGGAGGCTTCATCGATAATATACAGAAGATGATCTGCGTGTTCACCGGCGAGAGCTTCTTCACTTCCCAGACGAAAGCCCTTCGGTACTACAGTCCATACACCTTTACCAGTAATCTCATAGAAAGCGGTTTCTGTCAGAACAAAATAATCAGCAAGCCATGGGAAACGGCTGGTGGCAGTAGCCCAGTTTATCTTGATGTACTTGAATATACCGGTCATTACCTGCTGAATTTTGTTCGCAACGATAATGGCACGGGCACCTGGATACATGATTATGAACAACATGATCATGATAGAAGTCATGTCTGATTTCCCGGTACCGTGACCAGACGAAACAGATGTCTTGCTACCCTGTTCCTGCACAGACTCAATAATCAGATCCTGCTGCCAGGTAGGTGTTTTGCCGAACAAAACATCAGCGGCAGCAATCCAGTCATAACGATATAGCGCCACCAGCTCGCGCCAACGTGGATCCGTTACGCAACTTCTGGCCATTAATCATCATCCCCGTATAGCTTGCGGGTAACTTCTTCGTCTTCCTCCTCGTCTTCGTCCAGGTCTTGTTCCAGCCATGGGTCGTTTGATACACCTTCAGTATCAACATCTCCATAACCGCCTGTATCAACGATATCGGCGATTTCTTCCCTACGCTGCTCAATCCACAATGCGGCATCGGCGCGGCGGTTGGCGGCCCGTTCTCGCGCAACTTTGTCCAGATCTTCAAGAGAAGGACCACCGACGGCAGTTTGCCTTTCCTCATCATCGGTATTGGTCTTAGGAGCACGCAGATCGGCTTTGATTTGCTCCAGCATCAGGGGCGGCACTTTCCCGCCATGCGCCTCGATAAATTCAGCTGCTTCCAGCACTGACCAGTTATTTTCACGCTTTCGTTCGTATGCCAGCTTAACAATGCCAGCTTGCCCCATAGACAAAGCGTGCTTTTCCGCCTCCCGGCTTTCTTTTCGATAGTTATTCCGGATGCTGTAAATGGTGTTGATCAGACTGCTTATCTGCGCGGAACAGCTGTTTAGCATGCTCGCGATACGGTATTCAGGCGGAGTACCTTCATCATCGGCTTTTTGCTGATCGCGCATTTCCTGCACCAGGCGAATACACGTATCCCTGGCGTTCTCCAGCATAAGGAGATGAGAAAGAGACTTTTCCAGAAGAGTGGTTTCCAGAACATCGGCCCCGGACCGACGCAACATAGCGCGCGCGGCCTTCCGCGCTTCAACGTTATCTATCAGGTAATCGCCAGCTTCGAATTCAAAGCGTTCACCATCATCATCCAGGGTGTCGCGTTCCAGGCGATCACGCAAGGTCCGGTGGGCACGGGTGATCACGTCATGATCATCAGAACGATCATTTATGCGCTTATTTTGGCGCTTCGCATTCTCGACTGCGACACTGACAATGGCATTAACCCTTTGTTTTTCTGCTATTTCAGCCGCAATGTGATCACCGGAATGTTGATCATTAGAGTGATCAATGATCATGCTTTTTAGTGGCTTCCTGACTGGCTTATTTGGCTTGCGGCTGTCCGCTGTCCTGGTGTCTTCTTTGAAGGCACGGAGATAACGACGTGCGGTATTAGGGTTAAGATTAAACTCGGCGGCATACTGTGCGATGGTGTAACCACCATCTCGCGCCAGGCGAGCAAAATTCTTCTTGTGATCGTCCCAGGTCACTTATGCTTCCTTTCGTAAAAACTCTTTTTGACGCGAGGGTAACGAAAGTCACATGTCAAAAGGCCCGGAACGGGCAAGCAATCAATCAGATACGTGCGGATGTGGCATTACCGTAATGACGGTGCTGACGGGCCACCTTATTGAAAAGTTGACGCGCCATTACCCAAGGCTGGTGCTCCCGGCGTTCCTTTTCGTCCTGCGTCATATAGAGTTCGTTCTGGAGTTTTTCATCAAACCGGCGCGGAGCGCGGCTGCGGCGAAAGAATTCAGGATTCAGAGAGTGGATCTGAAATCTACGTGGGCGTGTACTGTCATCAATCAAAACAGACGAATACTTAGACACAGCGATAGCCTTTAAGCGCAGATAAACATCGCGCTTATCGACATCCAGATGCGGGTATTCCTTTTCAAGGATTGCTGCGAGTTCTTTCGCTGATAGAAGAGATTTAGTGCGGATCATGTAATCCGCAATCTCATACGATGTAATTCGTGAGTGATTTATTTCCATGAAGTGGCGTCCCTGCCAGTTAAGTAACATCCTGTCACCTACTGATTAGCCCATGTCAACTAATCAACGACGAATATAATACCCTCGATTAAAGAAATAGCAATACATTAGAGCAATTTTATCTAACGCTCGACGAGTGACTTGTGATAACGCCGACTCCAAGCGCGTAATCAAAGAACAATCGTTGATGCATCGCCAGCCTGCCGTGCGTCTTCTCCCAATTATCGCGGTCACGCTCAATATCACGCTGGCATGACTGGCACAGAGGAATTGCGTAAATGTCATGCGCGCATAATCGACTATGACGAACGATATAAGGCGTAATGTGAGCGCCAGCTCCCGCAGCTCCACACCCACAGCATGGACGGGAAGCAACAAAGTCCATGTACTCAGGTAATTTTAGCGATTGCAGTTTTGGTATTTTGAAATGCGCCATGCCAGGGTCGGAGTCAACATCCACAGGGCATACTTTTGCACGCATCGGCGCGGCGCGTTCTTCCATCATCTGAACATATGCTGTAGCGCGATCGTCATACGGGCGAATATCCGCCTCTTTCAGGGGTCCGCTATCCTGCGTTGCAGCCCTCACCTTATTTATTGATATACGGCAGACTTCTTCCGGCATGAGGTGGATCATGTTGCGCATGAAAGCCCACCAGCACAGCTCCTGAATACTTAAATCATGACCATCAGAAAGGCCCATTTCCTGACGAGCGACATCCAGTATCCAGTTAACGCGATTATTATGCAGCGTTTCTTTCAGCTCATTAAAACCACGCATCCGGTAATGATTATCGTGATGCCAGCACAACAACACCGCGCTGTTGTCTCGTTCAGCGTGGACAATATGGTTGTCACACCAGCTACGATCTGCGGCCTGGCATTGCCCCTCTTTCCTGCGCAACCACGCCACCAGCGCGTCAATTCCACCAATACGGCGAAACAGTTCATCGCTGTTAAAAAACGGCTGCAACGCCTCATTTGTTGCCATAGTTTGCTCGGAAACAACGAGGCCGTCGTCCATGTGCTCGATTAACTCACGCGGCACCGGCTCCATAATAAATTTACGGCCAGCCTCCACCAGCTTTCTGACTTCCTGATCCACTTTGAATGTGGCGACGCCAAGCTCTTTTTGTACAAAGGGAGTAATTACGGCTTTCACATCACACCTTTCATCACTGATTTGGCTTTATCTGCTGCCCGGCATTTTCTGTTTAAGCACAACCATTTCCTGACGGCATAACACAGCAATAGCGGTCCTGGCACCAATTTGCTTACCAACCAGGTATTGCTTTACCTCGCGGCGACTCACGCCATCAAGAAGCATCTTTAACGCTCTACGGGACAATTTGTTGTATTTACGTGCCATTAATCTACTCCGCAGAACCATACAATCTACGTAACGTGGCGGCGACAGTAGATACAGATATCTCTCCGGTCGCAGCCCCTACGGTAAGGTCTGCCAGTTCTGGTGAATCAAATACCTGCACCCCGTTACGGCGTAGAAATAGCAGCGCACTGTTTAGCGCGGTACGCTTATTGGCATCATTGAATATATGCCCTCTCGCTGTAGCCACCAGGTAGGTGGCGGAGACTTCGAAAAGGTCGGTGATCTCTTCGTAGGCAACTCTGGCCTGAACTCTCCCGATAATGGCCTCAGCCCTACCCGGATCTGACATTCCCGGCAGGCCGCCGTAGCGGTTTATATTCGCATCATGAAGCGCAATAAGTTCTTCCGGTGATATATGCCTCATTATCGGTTAACCAGTTCCTTGTTGGTGGAGTCCAGGGTGTCAAACAGGGATGCAAATTCAGCATCCAGCGCCGCTTTTTTGTAGGTTTCAAAAGTAGCCTTGCTGACAATTACTGCTGGCTCACGGCCTCTGCGGGTGATTTCAACCTCTTCCCCTGCTTCAACATTATTGAGCACTTCGCTAAGGTTGCCGCGCGCGGTACGGAAGTTAATGGATTGCATAAACACCTCGTGTACTCGTTATGTGTACACAATTATAAACTTCACAAGCATAAAGCACCAGCACTTTGCAGCTTAAATCACCGGACAATCGTCAAACTCCCCACTTCGGGCATCATTGATGAAATGATGTGGTCACACCAAACTTTAATCTTCAAGGTCTGCTTCTGATACCACTGTATAACCCAGAAATATTTTAATCTCATCCCACAATCCCATGATCTTGCCTTCATACTCTGATGGTTCTCTTACAATTACTGAATCTGGGGGAGAGTGAGCCTCTAATTCAGTTATGATCTCATGGCAAAGATTATGTTTGTAATATTGTTTTAGTTTCTCTCGAATAGGTTTTGGCGCACTTTCAATAGTTTCTTTTGCGGCATTTAGTGAAAGAATTATATTACTTGCGTCATTAACATCCCAGTCTGATCCAGCTTTTCCTGTTGCTATTTTATTTGCCCTATCAGCAAAGTTTATCAATGCTTCACTATAAAATTTTTCCTTATCGAATAATCCAAGATTTTTACTTGTGCGCAAACTAATAAAAGCAGCTATTGCTGACCCAAATGCCGCAATAGCTGATGCCCAATCGGGATTGATATGAAGAAACATGCTATCTCTACCTAATGCCAGATCTTTAACCTAGAAATATTGTATCAGTAGTTATGGCTTTGCCACCAGTAATGCGATTTTTTCCTAGTTGTCATTGCCCCCTACCAGCGGCAATAAAGCCCTGGCCATCTTATGAACCAATAGTGCATCAATAATGCCAAGCGTATGCCCCGGGTTAATGTTTAATGCCGCCTCAAGGTGACACCTTTCCAGGCCACTTTTCTCGGCTTGTTTATGATGGTCTGGCTTAATAACGTCGCCCAAAACACGGCTAATTCTTTCTCGTAATTGCTGGGTGCCAGCACACTTGATCGCTGTATCGTGGAGACGGTTAACCAGTTCGCGATAAACATGCGGCTTAATGCGGATACGTTCACCGGTGACGCCCTTTCCTGGCCCTGGCACCGAACTATCCGGAATATCCGGATAGTTGCCAGCCTCGTAAGCTACCCGCAGCCAGTGCATGAATGTTTCAGTAGACACACAACCACAGTCCACATCGATTTTTCCGCGTTGCTGTTCCAGCCACTGCTCAAAGTTCAATCTACACGTATTACTTTCATGTTGCTCTTTTTGTCTTAAGGCCAGCACCTGTTGGGCCAGTTCCAGAACGATACCGGGTGACGCTAACCTCTCAAATTCCAATAAATAGTTTGCGTCAGGATGACAAGTAGCCTCGCCTGCAAAAAATACCAATTGCTGTAAGTATGCTGTCGTTAGAGTAGTCATTTCTTTTTGCGCCATTTCTTTTCACATTCCTTAGTCCATTTTTCAATGTTCATTTTGGCAATATCAGTCATTCCATCACCTAAGAAATACTTTTTCCGGTACGTCTTGCACTTAAACCACACTACAACAGCCACCAGCCAGAAAATAAAAGGCCATACAGCAATACCAACTCCAGCCGCGATAAAGCCCAATAGCCATAAATGAAGCTCTCCAACTTCTGTTTGCGGCAATATTCTTAAAGAATTAAACAGCAGACTGAAGGAATGGTCGTATGCATTGGCGGTATAAGACATGCAATCCATATAATTAAAGTCATAGCCTGCGGCTGCCGCCCATAATGGGCGGTCAAGAAAATGTTTTAGTGTCATCATATAAATTTAAGGTTCAGACCAGTTATCTTCAATAGCAATGCTTAATCTTTGTAGCCATTCTGCTAATTTCAGCATTGCTTCTCTTTCGCTTAAACCACGAGGAAAATCATCAAGCGAAATTGTTGGCTTGAAGCCCCCGTAATTATCCATTTCAACAGTCAGATTTTGCTCCAGCACGGTATTCCTTACGCGGCTATTGTGCCGAAGCAAATATACTGAACGTGATTTATTGGTTTTATGGTCAAACTGATATTCGGTAAGTATCATCTGGCTTTTGCCATGACTATTACCTCTCCACATACTTACCTCACTTAATAAAACAACTCCATACGTAGTTGATGATTTTTCCCCACGTAATATAAATATGCACTCCAGCAGAAAAACCAAAACCTACAATTACTGAAAAAATCAAAACATTTACTTTTGACATTATAAAATTTCTCTCGTTGCCGTAGGTGATAGCACCATAATTTCTAATTTAGTGAGTTAGCAGTTCCATTTTTTCGATGATTTCCGCATGAGCATCATCGTTGTCAACACTTAACTCGTTTAATGCCTCTCGCACTACATCAACTTCTTCTGGTTGGAAGAAGTCATCTCGGTAGTCACCAAATAGAACCGAAACAAGCCTGCCACCAGCAACATCAAGATTGGCGCTAACAGGTGGCTCTTTACCATCCTCAAATTCGACTACAAAAGTTAATTTCCCCATCGTTACCACCAGCGACAAATTGAATACAAACCCAGTGCTGCCGCCATCACAATTCCTACCGTTGCGAATGCTTCAGGCCAGCTCATTGACCTGCCTCCTGGGGAGGTTCTGGTAGCAGCATCCAGAACAAGGCGTTCCCTAACCACGATAAAGTGCCGTCGCTCAACTCCACGTATTCCCCTTGCACCTGTCCTGCCATATACTCACCGTGCTTTGAATAAATTAAAATCCAATCATCTTGAGCGGGCATTCGCTCACTACAGCTTATCCAACCATCCGGAGTTACCGGATAGTTGCCATTCACAAGGTCAGCTCGAACATATAGCGTGTCATCATGGTGCTGATTGTGGCTGCACCACGTTAATTCGCTTAACTCGCCATCTTCTGGCCATACTCCAGCTGTTTGCAGCCAGATATGGGCTGGCGCATCCTGGCAAGGTGTATTAACTGGAAACTTGTAAGTTTGGCTTACAGGTTGGCTACCCTGAAGCATGGCAGCGTGGCAGGCATACTCAACGCCCTTAACTGCATCTGCGCAGTAGTTATAGCGATTGCATTCCACTAATTTCCGTTTGAGTTTTTCAATTGCCTGCGCGACATCAGCCTGTATTACAGGAACTGGCGGAGTGGTATATAGTTTTCGGCATTTGTTTATCCAACCGGCATGGTCAGGCGTGTCTGTAAAGCGCAAATCGTTTTCGTAGCCCTCACGACTACGTTCTTTCCATTCCGTCCACGGAACACCGCTATTCCAAGTGGGGCGAGTGCAGGACTGATACAGAACAGGTTCAGCTTCCAGCGCTGCCAGAGCAATCCGTGCCAGTTCTTCCGCTTCTTCTGCTGGCAGTACAACGTTGCTACCAGGTCCGTATGTTTCGCGCCACTGCTTGATTGTCAGCAGTCGCTCTTTGGTAATAGTGGTCATTTGTTAATCCTCAAAACTTTATGCCCGGGCGCAAAAGCACGCGTTTTGTCTTTGCTTATTCGCCAGCCATCCTTGCGCGCCTCTTTTGCACAACCAGACCATGACGTACCGATATACTCACCGAAGTCTGGCACTGGATATACACCTTCCGTACACTGGCGGCAGTCACAATAGAGATGCATGGTGTAACTTGCGGCAATAGCCATATCACTCTCCTTTGATGCGAATGCCAGCGGCGCGTGGCACATTAACTTCCACGATGCGCACAGTTGGTTTGTACATCTCAATCGCTGTCAGCCAGTCAGCGCCGGTCATATGCTTTTCTGCATCGCCATTAGTCCATTGAACCGGCACACCAATAGCTTTCATCGCAATTTCTATTTCCCCGGCAATGGCGCTTTTCCCGCAACCAGTAAAACCAGAGACAACGACAAGAACTTCGCCTTTGGCTGGTTTTATTTCCCGTGCTTCCAGTTCTGCAATGCGCTTCTCTGCGGCTTCCAGCTTCTCGCGCATATCGTCAACGTACTCGACCAGAGATCCGCCAGCAGGAATTTCGCACTCCTCGACCAGTTGGAAGTAGATATCAGCTGCGGCCCGTGTGTTGCTATGCCTGGCGTCGCCTATCTCACCTTCGCGAAGAGCATCGCGTTCGGCGGTAAGATTGGCTATTTTGCTGTCTTTGCCTTCCAGCTCAACGCGCAGCCTCCCAACCGTAAGCGCAATATCCTCGTTCTCCTGGTCGCGGCGTTTGATGTATTGCTGGTTTCTTTCCCGTTCATCCAACAATGCCAGCGCGATATCTGGCGAAAAGTGCTTCATAAAATCGTTAAGCGCATTAATTCGCTGATCGAAAGGCATTACAGGTGCTTCACCGGCAATTTTTGTTTTTTCAGCGATTTCACGAAGCTTTTGATAATCAATCTGGCTCACTGGTTGCCTCCTTTGCGGAGTTGCGCTTCGATGCATGAAAAAAAAGACTCCCGAGTGTGACAGTTAAGAGCTGGTGCGAACGCCGCGTTAAGAACGGCGGCATCACAGCCGTCATCAATATAGAGCGCAATTTTTTTCTCCAGGCGCGCTTTGGCTTCCTGCAACTGCATACCCCGGCACGCACGCGGGATATAATCAGCAATTTGAGCGATAGCTTTTTCGTTCTGTTTAAACATGCTTCACCTCGATAGGCTTGATGGTGTCTAACAGCAGTCGGCGGCGCGTATTTTCTGCAAAATGGCGGCGTCCGGTATCTTTGTGGTAAAACTCATTTTTGCCGACGACCCACATCCGCTCTGTTTGGTGCAGTTTTTTTACCTGCGGACCGTCTTTGGTGATCACGGTGCCGGTATGGGTTTTTACGATTGTCATGCCACTACCTCTTCGAACAGATGAACGAGACAGGCCGATGCTCGTCCACCTGAAAAACTGACGATTTGATGCATACTCACGGTTTATTCCTGAATGCGCTTAAACTCGATTACCCATACCCACGGGTTAGATAGCCAGTTATCCTGCCCGTAAATACTGCGCCAGATATCACCAAAACCAACGCGATAAACAGCTTCCGGCGGCGTAATTTTGTACATCGCCGGAGATGCGCCTTCTGCTTTAGCATCTGCCTCGCTCATATCACGCAGCCGTTCCACACGCACGTCGGTAATTTCCAGAAGAATGCGCGATGCCCAGCGCGGCATGTGAATTGATGGCGTCCACTTTTCTGATACTGGTTTATTACAAACCTCGACCGGAACCCGGTGCGTTTGTTCTGTCCAGGAGTTACGCACGCTTGCGCGATAAACCAGCGTTGCGACGTCCGTCGCTTTGCCATGTACCCGGTAGGTTTCGCGAACCCAAATACGATCGCCCGGTTGACCATATGGACAATGCTTAGCAAGCAACTCTGCGGCCACTGCCCGTCCATAGAATTTTTCTTCAACAATCCTGCGAGTCTGTGTTTTATTCCCGCCAAGAATTGCCCGGACCATCTCATCGTTGAAAATCATGCCGCGCTCTTTCACTTCGCCTTTCATGCATCCCCCTTACCCATGCGCGACGATGCCGCCAAAAGTGATAGAGAACAGCCAGAAATAGATCGCGGCCATAATGATTTTGAATGCCGTGTTCATATTTTCAGCTCCTGTGATTGATTGGATACATGCCGCGCCTTGCGGCATGTTTTTATTTTCACTTTCCCTGTTTTAAAAATCAAGATTTATTAGAGCAATTATTGTTGATGAAGAAGCGCATTTTCATACTCCCTGACCATTAACGTAAGCACGCCGTGCCTCCTGAAAACACGCGCCACTTCAATCTTATCTTCCAGCGCGAACGCGATTTTACTTAGACCAATTTTCTTAAGGAGATCAATCTTTGCTGGGCCGTCATTTCTGTCATCGGTGGCAGGACGCATAGATAGCAAAGGCTCAGCCCCGTTTGTTACGTACTTCCGCAGCCAGACTCGTGTTTTATCCCTTGCGATCTCACAGCGCCCGGTTACAAACCAGACCGTGTAAACGTTAAATAACTGGCGCACCATATCAATAACTGGAGTGATGGGAGTATCGGTGTCACAGGCGAGATTAAACTCGTTCCAGTCCTTTGTTAATGCACCTTTACCTAGTGGCGGAAGCAAATGCAGTCTGTCTTCAGTTGCCTCTGATATTGTTCCATCAATATCGACTATGACGATATACGGACGTTCCTGGTGTGCGTGTTTATTGAAAATACTCAAATGCCCTCCTCATTGGACGAAAAAAAATGCTGGTAGGCGCACTCCACCAGCATTAAAAGTGACACTGTAACTATCAGCGGACGTAAATAGTGCCGCCGTTCTCTTTTTCCCATGCATCGCTACGTGCATAGCAAACATCGAGAAGTCTTCTTGCCGCTGTTTCCTCTAAACCCAATTCGACAACCAACTGCTCATGACGGCGGGTAACCACATCAAACAGGGTATGCAACCCTTTAGTTGCCAGTTCATCAATAAATTCCGGTTCGAACGGTAGCTCTGCATCTGCCAACATAACCTCTTGCGCCCACTCGACACGACGGACCAGTTCCGGGCGGCGGCTTTCCATCTCTTTACAGATCAATTCATGGAAGAACTCTACCCAACCTTCCGGCTGGAACTCGCGGAAAATGGCCAACGGCTGGAAGTTTGGCATCAACCATTCGTTGATCCGGATATCAATGGCATAGCCCATGTCGCAGCAGAACTGATAAGCAAAGTCCAGCTTAGAAACGATATAAGGACGCTCGTTATTGAACTCTTTAGGCGATGAGATCCCATAAGCCAGGAGGCGCGGGAAGAAGGAGATTTGCCCTAACGTCGGATGAAGTTTGCTTGCAGGGAAACGGCGCTCAGTAATGCCATACATTTCCTTCTTGAGCGTCGCAAATTTGGCATTCTCATTAACCAGCGCGGTAACCTCTGCTTTTTTATTAGCAAATGCCACGCGCGCCTCGCTTGCATCTTTAATAGTTTTTTTGAGCTGTTGGTTAAGGTCGGCGACTTGCTTACGCAGTTCCTGTCGCTCGCTTTTAGCTTTGTTATAGCGTTTCTCAAGGTTAAAAGGATCAAGTTTCATGATCTCTTTATATTGAGATTTTAGCGTTGAAATCTGTGAGTTCCGCAGTTCAACCATCGCGGTCATTTCATTGAGTTTTGTTTCCAGCTCAATGCTTATACGTTCGGCATTATCAGCACGCTGGTTGGCGTCATGCGTCGCATCGTCGATCGCGTCCTGTTGCTGGCGTTTCAAATGTTCAATTTCCAGCTGAAGCTCTTCAATTTCTTTACCCTTCAGACCGAGATCCAACTGCATATTTTCAGCTGCATCTACCAGGGAGTTATGGCTATCAGCTTCTGCGTTATAAACATCAATAAGCTGTGCGTGAAGCATCTCCGCTGACTGAACCGCATTATCAAAAAAACGTGCTGTGAGGTCATCACAACTAACGCGGCGTTGCGCGGCCCGGATGTTCTGGATAATGGCCGGGATACCGGCATTCAGGACATCAGGGATACATACATTTTCGATTGATTGGTTTTGTGCTGAAGTGCTCATTTCAAAGTTCCGTATTAGCTTGTGCTTCGGTCATTTTTCCTAAGTATGAAGGAGGAAGGACTACGCAATTTGTATCCAGTCCCTCACCTATGGCAGCCTGTAAAATTCTGGCTAAGGTGAGTCTCTTGTTGCGATACCTGGTGATGACATGCCTGATACCGCCGGTCGGCGTAACAAAGGCGATCAGCCAGTAGTGATATTTCCGTCGGAATGGCCACATAGTGCACCTTGTAGATTGCTCTAATAAAAAACGCGATGAGTGTACATCACGCTTTAAAAATATGGAATTATTAGAGCAATATTATTCTGATTCTCGCTCAAAAAATGAGCTGATAAGGGGAAGCCAATCCTCTGACACTTCGCGAGGTCGCGGTTTGCCGTGGAAAAAGATTATTCGGCAGTCTTTTGGTAATGCCCCATTCCCCCTGGAGTAACGCGCGCTCGCATATTTTGAACCAGGTTCCACAACATCGGCCTTGTAACTTACAAACCATCCTGGATACAGATCCTGAAATGCTGGTGTATCATCGCCCATAACCTTTCGTAAGAACCCCTGGTCACCCCAGCACTCAGTAGTGACACAACGAGAAATCCAACCTTCCGGATCTTGCCAGAATGAACTCCAGATATGCGCTTTAACACTATTTGGTATCCACAGGGCACCGCTGCCACGATATTGTGGATGGTAAAAATCCCTAAGCATGGTGAAGCTGGTTGGTGGATGCTCTAGGATTGGGCGTATATCACCGGCAATAACCGTGTCCAAATCCAGATAGAACAGATCATCGGTTATATCCGGTCGGAACAACTCGATTTTCGCCCACCAGCCACGGCACTTTTGCCACTGGTTGATCAATGGGACAACTTTGACGCCAGGTACATGTAAACGCTTCAGGTCTGTCAGGCAAATAATTTCATAGCCTTTTGGCAGTTGATTAACCAGCCACTGCACATCGGAAGCGTTATAGTCACCACCAGAGCGAAAAACTAAAGCAATCTTCATGCTGCACCATCACCTTTCACTTTCATCAATGTCAGGTTTCCGCAAAATACGGCACCAGTGTCGATATACTGCTGATTCCAGAATGTCTTCGGGCTTTTCACCGGAGTGTGACCAAAGATAAAACGATCTGCGCCCAAAATTTCGCCACCAATATCATCCATCGAATCACTGATACGCTCGCGCGCCCAGACAACGTTGAAAAGCGGCACCTCCTTACCGAATTGGTATTCATTATCCGGATAGTCGGCATGGGCTATAACGATAGTTTCTTGCCCCGTGTTCAACTCAATGATATAGGGCAGACGCTTTACCAGCTCCACCAGCGCCCAGGCTAATATTTCCTGATCAGTGTCCAGCATGAAGAACCATTGTCCGCCATTCATTAGCCAGTTATTCACGTTGCCATCTGGACTTAACGCATCAATCATCAGCCGCTCATGGTTCCCCATCACTGCCCTGAACCAGGGCATCTGCAATAGTTCCAGACATTCGACATTTTCAGTACCGCGATCGATAAGGTCGCCGACCGATATCAGTAAATCCTGCGCCGGGTCAAAATCCACACGATGGAGTTCGGACATCAGTCTGGTGTAGCAACCATGCAGATCACCAACAACCCAGACATTCCTGTATTTGGTACCGTCGATACGGTGATAAATTGTGGGTGCCATCATGTATTCTTCAGCCATTCTTTAAGAGTCATCTGCGGAATACCTCCCATTTTCCCGCATGAAACAACGTCAATCCGTTCACGCGCAGACTGGAATAACAAAGGCAGGTGACTTAGATTTTTTGGCGTGCCGCCGGAGTGAACGCGTGGTTCTTGTGTAGCGTCAACGCCCACCAGGGCGACATGTTTGAATCCGATATGGAAAGCCAGGTTCAGAGCGCCATATGCACTATTGCCGCTGGCAATTTCATTCTCATCTTCGCAAAGTCCGAAATGTGCGGACCAGCGCCACGCCCACCACTCGGGAGAATTCGTATTTTTTGGCTCCATGCCACGTTCAGCCACACGACGGAAGCACAGAACGCCGTCTCTGACTTCACGTTCTTTAACATCGGGTAGTGCCATGCAATAACAAACACCACGGCGACGGCGGCCACGACCAACGCGCCGCATATTGTCTGGCGATGGATCAAGTGTGAAAAAATAAGAAGCGCGGTTCAGCCAGTCGATGGCCCCATTGACCGCTATAATCGGCACTCCGCGCGGCGCAACAAAGTTTGCGGCGCTTGGGCCACTGCCGACGATAATAACGCGATCACTGCCTCTAAATTTATTCTTGGGAAACATTGAATTGCACTGCTCCTACTTGCATTCAAAATATGTAAATCTGCGTGTTTTTTGCGGGTATCCAGGAACTGCTGTTGCCATTTTGAAATAGAAACCTGCGTTGGATTCCGTAGGGCTTGAGGGTGCGCGCCATGCCAATGAAGGCCGTTTTGCAGAGAACAGTCATAGCCGACTAATACCACTACTTCAGCCCCTGATTCAGCAGCCAGACTGATAGCCTGCGCGCCGCTATTTACCCCTTCCGCCGGTCCACAATATCGCCTGTACTCCAACGAAAATGATTTCGCCGCCGCCAGGTTGGCTGTCACTTTGCGGAATCTCCCTCCCGGTATGGTGGATCCGTATTGCTTCCACCATGACAAATCACCGGCGTATAAGGCATAAATGTCATCGAACATCTGCCAGGAATTGTTAACCGCGATGATTGAACAGCCAGTTTTTTCTATAGCAGCACAGTCCTCACGAGTGAGTGACGGACCGCTACCGACACAAAAAACAGTCCTAGTCGCCCTGCGTGGTATGTTCATTCTCAGCTGCAAATTCAGCCTCCAGGCGAGCATTCATTTCAGCGATTACAGGGTCCACTACAGCATCTGTTTCCTGTTCATTACGCGGCATGATCGATGCCAGCGATTCATAATTAGCCTTGGATGACACGATTATTCTCCCGATGTTAATGTGCGCTATATCAAAGAGCACACATGCACTAATTAATTTATTATTTCACGTAGCGTACACCCACTTATCACCGTTCAATACATGCTCAATAGCCTCACCCTTTTTAAGGTTCATGTATTCCAGGATGGCGGTTATCGCTTGTTCTGCACCATACGCAAGAACGACGTAGTAACCTTCCTCTCTAAGCCTGCGCATCCAGGCGATCTGCTCTTTCGTCGGGGCTTTACCATTTGGTTCTTTAAGCTCAATTCGCATGCCGTGATAAATACCGCATGCTTTATCGAGACTCATGTCCGGATAACCTTTTTTCTGCCCTTCAGCCTTCATTTTCCCGGCGGTTGCTTTTGAACGTTTCCCTCCGTTAGGCGTTGCATGCAACAGCTCATAGATGTCAGGGTGCTTGCGTTCGAAGTAATCAAAAATGAAAACCTGCTCGAAGTGCTCGCAATTTCCGTCGCGCAGGTCGGGGTTCTTTGCCAGTGCTGCAAGTGCCTTCGCATGTGGAGAAACTTCTTTTACCGGCGCAAGCGATAAGAATGGATCCTTTTTGGTTTTTGGCCTGGACCGCCCCTTATTTCGACGCTCACTAAAAGCCTGAAACTCTTCCTCAGTAAAGCGCAACATAATCAGTCAAATCCTGCCGGTCGCATGCCATATTTACGCTGTTTTGCAGCCTGCTCTTCCCTGTGCCATTGCGCACATTCAGCGTCACAATAAATGCCTGATTCAATCGATTCATTGCAGTAACGACACTTCCCTGTAAATACCTGGCTCACGACCTGTGCCTGCTTTCTGATGTTATCGATGGCCATGTCTTTGAGAGCTTCTAACTGATTCATGCTCAGCTCTGCATCATCAACACGTTCTGCCAATTTTGTTTCCTCGTGAAGAACCTACTTAAGGGCAGAATGATACATTTCACAATCAAAATTGCACTAATAATTTTCTTTTATTGAGTTAAATAATCAACAAATGACTAGCGGTAGAATCACCATCATCTATTTCTGGCAGGCTGACTATGGCTACATCAATCACTACAACCCAAAGCCCCCGGCAATATCCTCTGTCGCGGTATGACGACCGCAACATAGCCGATCCAATACTCAGGGCAGAGCTACGCAAAGAGGTGATGCTTATGTGTGAATCGAACGACAAGAATCTGACGATTTATTACGTTCTTCCCGATGAGCAATATCGCCCGGATTTGCTGGCTTACCGTATGTGGGGCATAGCAGAGCTACGCTGGGTTGTGACGCTCGCCGCCGGGCTTGAGGATGAGTCTCAGGGTATGACTGTTGGCAAAAAATTAAAACTCCCACCTGCCACCTGGATCCGCGAAATGATTCGCCATTTCCAATACGACGGCCAGGTGATAGGGACATTATCCATTGCGTAAGGGAAATGAATGCCAACTGAATATGCTCGCGACAACCTTGGTCGCTATCAGACTGATGGATTAAGTGCAAAAGACTTTAACAAGGTCTTCGATCTTATCCGTAAACAGCAGCGTCAGAATCGGCGAAACGCGCGACGTACACTCACCCCAAGGATTATGGGGATGCGTAACCGCGAACTTGAGGCATTCCTCAGCCTTGGGAAAAAGAAAGATGGCACCTACTTTACGCCCGAAGATATACGCAGTTTCAACACCTCAAGGCAGGCTCATAAAACTAAATTCAAGAGCACGGTACCCGGCATTACCTATGCTCAGCTGGTGGCGCAGTCCACCAGCATTGATATAAAACGCGCTAACAACAAGGTTTCTGATGGCACAGGGATCAAAGCCGCGACATTCCTCGGGCTAAAACACAACCTTGCATTGATATCTGTTAATGCCTCGGATGAGTCGGTCCACCAGCATCACCGTGTCAGAATTCGATTTGAGGAATGGGATAAAGCCGTTGAGGAAATTGCTGAAGACGGTGCGAAAAAAGCCCGAATCGCTGCCGATCTCTGCAAGGGCCGGGTATCTTTCGACTGTGATTGTGGACGCCATCAATACTGGTATCGTTATATGGCCACGGCTGGTAACTATGCTGTCGCGCCGCCAAAAGAGTATGCATTCCCCAAAATCCGCAACCCTGATCTGACTGGTGTGGCTTGCAAACATGTTTTGCACGCTATGACGCGTTTTCAGTCTCCCACATGGCACAAGGCCATCATTATTGCCCTGGAAAAAGCAGCTGAACAGGTAGCCTTCGGCGATGACAAGCGGAAGACAACAACCTATTTCAAAGGCGAACTGGCTAAATCGCTCGCGCGCAACCGGACAACAACGACGGATCAGGCTAAAGCTGCGCGTGAGTATGAGCTGTATCTGAAATCTCAGGATGCATTAGGCAAAAAACTACGCGCAAAAGATAGCGCCACGGACAACGTTCGCCTGTTATTAAAAAAAGCTCGCACCACGGCAAACAGGAAGAATGCCGAACTAAAAGCCTCGCGGGTGAGGGAAGCCCAGGCTCGCGCTGAAGCCGACGCTCTCAAAAAAGCCCTGCAAACGCAGGCGAACAACCTCATAAAGTTTTTCATGAGTCAGGGAATGGACAAGGCCGCTGCCACCGCGCAGGCGCGAAGCATTCTTGAGACACAAATTAACGAAGCCCGTAAACGGAAAGGATAATCGATGGCTGGTTTCTTTGATGACATGTTTGAGGACACAGAACCATCACAACAAGTGACTGGTGATAACCTCCCGGACACCGAATCGGATCCGGATATTCCAGGCGAAGGTTCTGAACTGATTGAAGAGGAAGATATTGATGCTGAAATCGAAACCGATGGTGTTAACGTTGGTAATATTGTTGATCCTGTGGAGGACAATCACCTTCCCAATCTGGATCACGGCCTGCTTAGTGATTCTGGTGTGCGCCACCGTTATCAAGGTCATGCAGTTTTTAATAACCTTGTGCGGATGGACTGGCTCAAAGCAATCAAGCTAGACCCTGACTCATTCGATGCGGTTCTATACCGCGCAATACCTTACAGAGACAAAAATACACCTGAAACGGCATCTGAAATAATAGAACCGAACCAACGCATATATGACTATCAGGATCCAGAACTGATAACGGCCCTCGACTGCCCGGATGAGATGGACGCCTTCTACGCGCTATACGACGGCAGTGATAATACGGGAATTAGCGACAGTGCTTTAATCCTTCGGTTAGCCGCCGTTAATGTGCCAGTGGGTTCTATGCTCGAATGGCTGGAACAGCTGTCAGACGGCACAACCATTCGCCGCTTCTGGTACATCCATAAAATATTCAATTACGGCACTGCCAGGGTAGGCAGTTTGTTTTATTGCGTGCCTTCACGCGCCTTTGAAGGGAATTTCATCGGTGATTCTGAATAATCAGGAATGGCTACTGGCCATCTTTAAGAAAAAAGGTCTTACTCCAACCGGTAAGCTGGAATTTGCCACTATTGATGGCATTGATTCGGCGCTCGCACAGGCTTTAAACGAAGCATTCGACTCACAAGTTGTCAGCTTTAATGATCGCACTAACCAGTCATTCAGGGAGTTCCTGAAACGCACACCAAGAGATCGCATAACGCTCGGCACTTTTAGTGATGTGAAGGAGTGGTTGTCGTCATTTGAAGCCGATCGCGCCGGGCGCAAAGATACAGCCTCTGCTGGCCCGGTAAATAAGCTGGCAATGCCGCTTGTGAATCTGTCTCGTTCTCCCGCGTTTTCAATTTATGAAGGTGAACTGTGCCGGGATAATTACGATGAAGGGCATGTCACCAATGAAAATGATGAGATTGAAGCCCTGGTATCGACTATCCCTTTCTCACTGGAATATTCGCTATGGATAGCCAGTGACGAGAAGGAATCTCTTGGGATGGTTACAACTGCATTAGCATTCTGGCTACGAATGTATGCCAGCCTCGGGCAGGCATCTTTCACTCACACTGCCAACGTCGGCGGTTATGAGATACCGGTTACCTGTTACATAGAAGGGCAAAAATCAATCGCATTTCAGGATCTGACCACCGGCACCGCCGACAACAGGCTGTTCGCGGTTGGATTGAACCTCACAGTAGTGGCGGAGCTTCCTATCCTGGCTTATATGCAGCAAACCACCGGCACCATAACGGTAAAAGCGAAAATTCTGGAGGAATGAGATGGCCACAAAGACCACCACAGCCCCAGAAACTGATTCAAAACGCACTCAGCTATTCCTGCAATCTGTTTCAATTGGGCAGAACGAAATCCCTCGCGAAATGATCGTAGGATGTACCTATGTCGAAGCCGGGGAGCTATCTGGTCCCCAGCTTATGCTCATGGTCAGGGATTCAACGGCTTACGTGGTCAATAAGCTGGGGGTGAAATTTGGAACAATACTGACTGTTTCACTTGGTGATCCGGAAGGTCATGGCGGCATCCTGTTCTCGGAAGAGTTCTTCGTTCTTAAAGCGCCGCGCAAGGACGATACCGTACTGATTTACGCGTTTAGTAACCCGGTGCGGTTATTGAAAGTTCCGTCCACCAGCGCACAGTATTTTGTTGATAAGCCCCCATCAGCCGTAGTTTCCTCTCTTGCCCCTGGTTTGAAGGTAAATGCTGACTCATTCAGAAAAACATCCACATACCACCTAAATGTTGGAGAAAAACCGACCAAGGTATTGCAGGAGATAGCCCGGGATACCGGTTCTATGTGCTGGGCGTCCAGGGGGACGATCAATTTTAAAAGTATGGAAAAAATGGCAAACGCCGCTCCATCGCTTACTTATGAGTCCGCCAATCCCAACACATCCGGATTTACAATTAGTCAGTTCAACATCCTGAATGCCGATTATGAATACCAGCGCCGCCACAATTACAGAATGGCCAGTTATGACATGACCAAAGGTGTGGTTTACTCAGGTAACCAGGAAGACCCCATTAAATTTACGAGCAATCCCGATCCTACCGCGCTGGCGAACTACAACAAATTCATTCTCCCCCGCCTCGATATGCTGGTGGAAGGAAATGCCGCGCTAACTCCGGGTACGACGCTGAAAATTGTCGTGCATAACACGGCAGGTGACGGAGAACTCGATGAATCTATCCCTGACAAAATGATAGTGATGTCCGTGACTCATTTCGAAGACCGCTTTCGTTTTGTCAGCCGTGCACAGTTAGGAGTGGTGAATGGGTAGTTTGACAGGGAAGTATCGGGCTGTAGTGATAAGCGTCGATGACCCTAAAGGTCTGATGCGTACACAAATACGTGTTGTCGGCATGATGGATGGGTTACCAGATGCCTCATTGCCGTGGGCAGAAGCTATATTGTCCAATGCAAACACGTTTTCACCATTTCTGCCCGGCGATAAAGTATGGGTAGAATTTCCCTACAATGGGGATTCGCGATGGCCATTGATAATCGGTTATGCACAGGATGCATCCGGTGGCGCTCCCAATGTGCCTCCTGAAGCGTCAGGACAAGGTGAAGGCTATGTACCGCCTGAAGTCGAAGGTGCACCAGCACAACCATCAACCAGCGCCAAAAAAGACTTTATTTCGTCGCGGAACGGACTAATGGAGGTCCGGACGGCGGGCGGAGCCTGGGCCGTTACGCACTTGAAAAGTGGAACAACAATCGGGTTCAACGAGGCCGGGGAGTTATATGCCATTTCTCAAGGTCCGGCATTCATCTCTTCCGCAGGAAATCTCGATATAAAGTCAGGCGCGGATGTCGCCCTGAAGGCAGGGGGAAGTATGGCGATAGAGGCCAGCGGGAATCTATCCATAAAAGCCGCTCAAGTCTCTGTTGACAAGGCTTAAGAAAAGCCCGGCGTTCGGGCTTTTCTGTTATGACGGGTTCAATTTTTTATCCGTTACCGCGCGACGGTTTCTGCGTGACAAACGTCTCAAGCATCTTTTCCGCAATTGCCGACCAGGTGTGACACTGGACCTTTTCAGCATTTTTCACGCGATCAACGCGAGCAATAACCTCATCCCAATCAATCCGCGACTTGATAACCATATGGTTCACCAAAGCCAGGCGATCTGGCGGAAGGCAATCGGGAGGCGTTAATACCAACGCCCCGCACATTGCCGCCTCAAGTACAGTTAATCCAAGGCTTTCGGGATGCGTAACGATAAACACGTCACTCTTACGCAATTCAGCTGCAAATTCGGTTGCTGGCACCGGCGTCCGTCTGTATGGAGTTACCGAAATATTCCCCGGATCAATGGTAACCAATCCGTCATCAGTCAACGTTCTGGCCTCATACGGAACGGTCAGACGCTGAAGGTTCATAAGGATACTTAAGGAGTGATCAAAACCACTAACATCAAATGCAGCGTGGTCTACAAAAATACGCAGAACATCGTCTGTTTTGGTTTCCAGATGGAACAGATCCTGATTCGCTGCCCATCCAACATGTTTGTTAAAACGATTATGACGCTCTAACCTGCCTGGATTATCCAGGTACCGCCAGGTATCATCGCGGACAGTAAAAGTAATATCGACTGGTGCCGAATCCAGCATAGAACCGTCGTATACCTGGGCTACCCATCCAGTGAATCGACGACGCAGTTGCACGCCTATTTCCCTGGGCACCGTAGTAAAATACCGCAATCCTGGCGCTAAAATGGCTTTCGCAGAACACGAGGTCGCAGCGGTCAACACAGCTTCAACATAATCCTCCGGGCTTTCGACGCCGGGGGAATATGGACGATGGTATTGCAATGTTACCCCTGCCTCACTAAAGGCGCAGGCCAGGTTGTAAGCCCACATTTCCGTATATGTTTTCACATCACTGATAGCTTCAAATTTTCGCCCAATGATCAGGATGTTCATCGGCTTTTCCTCATTCCATTGCATTAATAATCCTCTTGCCAGTCAGCACCAGCATAGTTATCAAACCGTGAGTATTGGCCGTTAAAAGCCAATCTCACCGTGCCAATTGGGCCATTTCGTTGCTTTCCGATAATTACCTCGGCAATGCCCTTCATTTCGCTATCCGGGTGATAAACTTCGTCGCGATACAGAAACATGATCAGGTCTGCGTCCTGCTCAATTGCTCCTGATTCACGTAAATCTGAATTTACCGGTCGTTTGTCCGCACGCTGTTCAAGCGATCGATTAAGTTGTGACAATGCCACCACCGGTACTTGTAATTCCTTCGCCAAAGCCTTCAGTGAGCGAGAAATCTCGGCAATTTCCAGCGTTCGGTTATCTTGCAGCTCGGGGACGCGCATAAGTTGCAGGTAGTCGATCATAATCATGCTCAAACCACCATTTTCTTTATAAACACGACGAGCGCGGGAACGAAGCTCTGTAGGTGTCAGGGCGCTTGAGTCATCAATAAAAATATTCTGCTTGTCCAACAGAATCCCCATTGCGCCAGAAACCCGCGCCCAATCCTCGTCGTTAAGTTGCCCTGTTCGAATACGAGTCTGATCAACGCGTGCAAGAGAAGCCAGTGAGCGCATCATCAGCTGGTGGCTCGGCATCTCAAGGCTAAAAACCAATACGGGCTTATCGTTACGGACTGCGGCATTTTCGACGAGATTCATCGCAAACGTAGTCTTCCCCATCGATGGGCGGGCGGCGACAATAATGAGATCGGACGCCTGAAGTCCTGCCGTCTTCTTATTGAGATCGGTAAATCCGGTATCAAGCCCCGTTACACCATCATGCGGTCGCTGAAACAACTCTTCTATGCGAGATACCGTTGCATCGAGAATGCTGGCGATATCTTTTGGACCACTACCGCTCTTTTGTCGTTTTTCAGCTATTTCAAAAACGCGGCGCTCGGCCATATCCAGCAATTCATTGCTGCCCCTGCCATCCTGCGCATATCCAGCTTCAGCTATTTCATTTGCGACGGAAATCATTTCACGAACAACCGCGCGTTCACGAACGATATCCGCATAAGCACAAATATTTGCCGCGCTGGGCGTGTTCTTTGACATCTCCGCAAGGTACGCAAAACCACCGGCGCGTTCTAATTTACCGTTCTGTTCAAGTGCTTCAGCAAGTGTTATCAAATCAATCGGTTTGCCATGACTTAATAACCTCTCCATCTCACTGAAAATTTCACGATGAGCACTGGTATAAAAATCATCAGCAACTATACGATCTGCAACTTCATCCCAGCGGCAGTTATCAAGCATTAAGCCACCAAGTACAGCTTGTTCTGCACTAAGGGAATTTGGCATGGATTCAAGAGGGGATGCAGACATTAGCACTCCACCCAGGCGTGCTGAATGTCAGATATAATCGGCATACTCAAATCACTCCTAACGATATGAGTCATCACCAGAAAATCAGGATTAATGCGCCGGACTCTTCCCGGCTGTCACACCGAATCGCCAGGATGGTGAGTCCCTGTATCCGCTATCCCTCCAACGGTGACTTGCACATTTCGGCTACCTGGTTTGTTGCCTGAGCTAGGGGAAAAGGTAACCCCTTTAACGTCACCAGACCGCTAACGACGCATGTGCCAGACGCCGTGTTACAACCAAATATGGTGGCCCCTACCGGACTTGAACCGGTGACCGTGCGATTATGAGTCGCCAGCTCTAACCACTGAGCTAAAGGGCCGGATTACTGCCAATTTTGCTTACGCTTTTATTTCACCGGAACAAACGGAACAGCGGTATTACTGGTCATATACTGCGGTAATGTACCGTTCCATTTGTTGATCGCTTCCAACTCCATAACACCGGGGTTCTGGCGCAGAGCTTCACCACGTAAACGAATGGCATCAGCTTCGGCCTGGGCTTTTGTGCGAATAGCATCAGCCTGTCCGGCAGCTTCCGCGCGCAGCATGTTGGCCTCTGCTTCACGTTGTTTGACCTCTTGCTCGCGTTGCAGGGTTTTTTGGTTTGCCGTGACTTTGGCGTTAATACTGTCAATAACTGTTGGCGGGTATTCTGGCTTACCTACATAAGAGAGGCTCATCACCTGAATGCCGATTGGCGTCATTTCTTCCTGAATGTCTTTAAGGGCTGCATCAAGCAATTCGGATTTGCCACCGTCGATAAATTTGTCGGTTGTCATTTTGCTGGCTAACCGGTTCAGAGCATCTGCAACCTTCTGGCGTAGATCGGTATCAGTAATATCATCTACACCTTTGCGATAGGTCTGAAATACCGTTGTGACTTTTGCTGGATCAACCTTGTAGGCTACGCCGATGTGGTAACCAATGGTTGTTCCGTCGCTCATCTGGAAGCTGAACGGCTCATCGTATGTCTTCATTTGCTTAAAGGTCGGGAAGATGTAAACTTCAGTATTCAAGCCTGTCCAGTAGCGACCAACGCCAACTACTTCACCGATACCTTTATCATCCCCCAGCTTATTTACTTTGATCCCTACGTTACCTGGCTCTACCCGATCGCATCCGGTCAGACATAAAGAACCCAAAATAATCGCTGCACTAATCAACGTTTTTTTCATTAATTAATTTCCTGGTTTTTTCACGAAAAAAGACTACTGCGAAAGCTGGGTAAATGAGCGCGAGAAGGACTCCCAACAATACAAGTATTGTGCTGTTAGATGAGATCATATTTGGCAAAAGCCAAACATACAGAACCAGTGACACAATCAAACAGAGGACGGCATAAATATATAACCGCACCCATAGCGTTCGACATTTGTTCGGATTGTTCTGCATCCTCTCACTCCATTATTTAACGAATAAAAAAGCTGCGGTGCCGGGTGCCTCCCGGTGTCCTTTGGCTGGTTATCCACCGTGGACGGGGAAACAAGGAGAAATGAATGGACTGATATAACCATTTCCCCGCGTGCGCTTAGCCGCATTCACCGCAACGGAAAGAGCATTCTTGGTGGACCTGTAGATTGGGATATGAACCCGTTACAGGAGAATGCTCTTACCTGTTACGTGCTCCGTTTCGTGGAGCTAACGGCGGGTGATCAGACCGCACCAGACTGGACTTATTTCAGCGTTATGCTCATGCCAGAGAATCAAACTGTGATGGTCGGTGCTGAACTCCGACACAGGGTTGTAGCAAGCCCCGCAAAGCGCGCACTACTGTAGTTGCGGCACATCAGCCTGTGCATTCACCACAATGTTGAGAACACTGGTTGTCACGCTGCAACGCAACATTTATTCGTAGATTGGGATATGACCCCGTTACGCCAGTGTTCTCAACGTTATAGTGCCGGTTACGGTTCCGGCCAGGCCTCTTCCTCAACGGGGTGTTCTCCATACGGACTACCGTTTATTGGTCGTTCCTGCGGTTTATGTTGTGAAGCCAGATGCTTATCTTCTGGTTGCTTCAAAGAGCTGCACTTCATCACAACGGTAAGAGCACTCGATGCATTTAAGCCAAGCCCCATAAGGGAGAATGCCCTTACCTGTTGTGTTGTGATGACCGGTGCTGATCTCCGGCTTGCGGTTATTTCAGACTCTCACGGGCGTTTAATTGCCCCGCCGAACAGCTCTTTTCCGCAATAGCTGCAATGTCTTTCGCGCATCAGCCTGCGCATTCATCACAACGGTAAGGGTACTTCGTAGGGATTCGAACCCTCTGCCAAGCACGGCGATCTCCGACGTCGCAAAATACCCTTACCTGTTGTGTTGGTGCCGGTTAACGGACTCGAACCGCTGACATCCTGCTTACAAGGCAGGCGCTCTACCAACTGAGCTAAACCGGCATTGGCGATGGTGGATGGATTCGAACCACCGACCAGTTGGTTAACAGCCAACTGCTCTACCGCTGAGCTACACCATCACTTGCCGGGTACGTCTCCGGCGAGGGCTTCCACCTCCGTATGCTTTTCGGCGCACCGCGCCCTGGCTGCAATTCGGTAACAGGGGATGCACAACCCTGGCTTCCAGCGTGATTAGCGCCTTCAGCATGACGGGATATACCCGTAAATTCGTGGAACTGTACCCAAAGTGCTGTTAAGCACCGCTGTTACGCTGAAAAGAAAACGCAACAGGAAAGGACGCTGACCAACAGATGGCCCCTTCTCGTTCATCTGGTTAATCACACCAGCGCCCTTACCTGTTGTGCCTCCCCGTTCCCTAATACACAGACGGGGACACTCTGCGGTCGATTTTTTGACGGGGGACGACTCATACCCCGTGGCATCTGGCTTCTTAGGCCGCTACCATCATCAGATCATCGTTTGCATTTACTTTAATGGTCAGTTTCTAAACCGCCGCAAAGTCGCTAACCATGACGAAAACCCTGAAAAAAACGCCCACCCGAAGATGGGCAAACTGGAAGCTCGTAACGCACTTCGGCGTTGCCACTTAGGCGCATGGTCAACCTGGCAACTCGGTGGTTTGTCTGGGAGGACTAGGCCCAGCCATGCTTACCGCCGCGCCTGTCGCGGCTAACAGCTAAATCGCTCTATAAATCACGATTCATTGAGGCGATATTACACTAATAAATTTATTAGAGCAATATACCTAAAACGTCATGAGCTACACCTCGAGTGTCCCCCTTACAAGACACAGAACGTCTGGCAAAAAGAGGTTCCACTCTGAAGCCACTGTCATGATAAAGCTCTCTGATGTTTGGCGCGCCACTGTTAGTAATGAGAACCTTTGCACCTCGACGATGAGCATCCGTCAACAGAGACACCAGGCGTTTTTGCTCTTCAAACTTAAAGTCATGACCGGAATAGTTCGTGAATCCCTCTGTATTTGGAAGCGGTTCATACGGCGGATCGCAAAAGATGACATCTCCTTCTCCGGCAGCTTCAATCACCGCTGCAAAATCACCGCATACAAACTCAGACCGCCCTTCCGCACCGAGGAAGGCTTCCATCTCCTGTAATGGGAAATACGGAGTTTTATACTTCCCATAACCGACATTGAACTCACCGGCCTGGTTGTAACGCGTCAATCCGTTAAAACAATGTCGGTTCAGGAACAAAAACGCCGCTGCGCGATGTAAATCATCATAGACTTGTTTGTTAAACGCATTCCGTACTGCCAGGTATCCTTCCTGTGTGTTGTAGTCCTGGAAGAAACGATGTGCCAGAGTGATAAGTGAATGCGCCTCGCGTTGCAGAGTCTTGTAAAAGTTAATCAGGTCAGCATTCACATCATTTAGCAGATTTTCCTGGTATCCGGCATTCATGAAGACAGCTCCACCACCGACGAAAGGTTCAATCAGGCGCTTCCCTTCTGGCAAATAGCGAAAGATTTGTTCCAGAACACCAAATTTTCCACCAGCCCATTTGAATATGGACCGTTCGAATTCTGTCGCTGGTTTAACTTTTCGCTCTTTTGTTTCACTTCCTTCTTTCTGCCGACATACGGCCTTAGTAATCCGATCGCCAATCCAGCGCATTACTGGTATTGCCATACTATTGCCGATCGCTTTGTAACGCGGTCCGTCAGCTGCAAGCATCGCGGCCTCTTCTTCGCTTAAATCTGGATAGTGATTGCGGAGATATGCCAGTTCATCTGAATTAACTTTTTTACGCTTTTCCGTCGGGATCAACGTATGCCCATCAGGAAAACCTTGCAGCCTTTCACATTCGACAGGGGTAAGACGGCGGACAGCTACTTCTGCGTTTCTTACTTCATAGCAAACAGCTGTTGGATTTTTAGCCATTAGAGATGGTGAAGTATTCTTAGTTGCAGCATGTTGTGTACCGCTCATACGCTCAGGAAAAGCCAATGTAACAAGATGCTCATGGCTTTCTTGCTCACGTGCCCGCAATGTACCATGCCCTTCTGACCAAAAACCTGCTCCTGTGCTGCTAAAAACGGCAAGGTCAGTGGCATCTTTAAAATCTCTTGCCTTTACTGTCGATGCGGTTTCATCGTCAATATATTCCCCAAATGCCGCCATCCTGAAACCGTTTACGGCTTTCGTCGATTTCATACCGGGAGACATGCCAGCGTGTAGGCATGGATTTAGGCTTTCGCCACTGATTGCAGCGCCATTTGCAATAATGGCGGAAGCGATTTCCTTCTTTTTTCGGCTCGGCGCAATATTCCGGCGCACGCCTTCGAACTCAAAAAGTACCGTTGCGGGATCGAGGTCTGTTCGAGCACTTGCGACAACAAACACGCGTCGGCGTCGTTGTGCCACTCCGAAGTATTGGGCATCAAGGATTCTCCAGGCCACCTTTCGCTGCGGTCCATAAATACAACCACACTGCGGCCACTTTGGAACATGGCAACCGGTTTTGCCATCCCACCGCCAGAACGCGTTGCTTTTTCCTGATTCAGGTCGATCACCTGGTTCAAATGGCACATCTTCTCCAGCCAATCCGGCAAGGAAACATCCGAAGGCGTTATCTGCCAATGACAAGACTCCTGGGACATTTTCCCAGACGATAACGGCTGGTTTGAGAAATGACTCAGCCCGTTTGTCGTCAATTGCATTTGCAAGCTCCACATACTTTAAAGTTAGCGCGCCACGCTCATCATCAAGCCCACCACGTAATCCCGCGATACTGAATGCCTGACAGTTATGGACCACCGCACCATTGAGGATATAGGAATGATCACCTTCGACTTCTATGTTGTATACAGTATCTAGGCCTACCGATTTAAACTCTTTGACTGTTCGTAAAAGCATTCCATGAGCCAATCTTGATTTACGTGACAATTTCTGCGGGCAGATTGTTACCTGATAATAATCCCGTTGATTTACCACGCGATCCTCGATCACTTTTTTGGGCTCAACTTCAATAAAGCTGACCGAAGAAACATAACCACAAGTCTGTGACAACCCCGCAACGCCCCAAGCAAGCGCAGGACTAACACTATTAATTCTAAATCCCGCTTTACCACTTGGTGTCCCATCAGTATCAAGATAGCCTTGTAAAAACACATGACGCAATGGATGCGACATCACCCATGCAGGGATACGTTTAGCATGGCTTAACTCGCCAAAATGTTCATTAAGCCAATTGGCATAACACGTATCATTCAAGGTTACTTTGATGCTCCCTCGGATTTCGCTTGCCACGGAAAACATGTTTTCTGGTATGTGGCAATGAAACTTTCTCAATTTCTGGCAATTTATGCCAAAAACAACCGCCTTCTTAGATTTACCTCTCCATCTCCTAATATATCCATCGCCTACATAAGCGCCCGCAAGATACATAGCCTGTTCTTCAGACAAGAACCGAGAACAAATATCTGGAGATGCAATATTGAAATTAGTTAGAGCGCACCATTGATATCCCGGCATATCACATGCTGCTCGCCATTCCGGTTCAGACAACAACTCTCTCTTAAAATATGTGCCATTTTTCCGGGTGTTTTGGGCTTTCCACCGAACAGCCAGGAAGGGATGGTCATTGGTTGTTCTTATACCTAAAGGCTGCCCAACGGCATTAAGTAACCCCGTATTAGCTATTTTTGAACCAACTCTTTTTACTTGTTGTAACCGCCCGAGATGACTGACTACGTAATCGCCAGGGCAAACATCTTCTATTGGTTTATAACCATTTTTACAAAGAACCATATGCCCCGCGGTAAAACATGGTGTTCCCCCGACGAGCACGTCAGGGGATTCGATTTCCCCAGCCAAGACTTTTTTGGCAAGTTTTGTCATGTCGCCAAGGTTGGCGACATGGGGCCAGCGGAGCGCAAGAACGGCAGATGGAAAAGGCTCGATTTCAGCAAACCACGCCGGACGCATACCCAACGGTTCCCAGGCAATACTCGCGGCTTCAATTCCACTGCAAACAGATCCGTAGCACAGCTCTTTCACTGCTTAGCCTCTCCGCCAAGGGCATTTACCAGAGCATCAACCAGGCACGAAATTTCACTGGTCAACAGGAAGAAATCTGCGTCCAGTCGCTGCGCAACATCTTCACTATCAATATCAGCGTTCTGCTCAAGCAATTCATCCGCAAATTTGACGCTGGTAAGGCTGAAGTTATGGTCCAGTGTAAATTTAATGCGGTTCTGCCAGTCGAGTGCCAACTTAGTGACGAGCTTGCCAGCTTCCAGGTGTGTGGATATTTCATCACTTCCCAAGTCCTGCTTTTTCACTCGGGCAATACCGCCATCCTCAAGCACTGCCTTAAGTTCTGCCGCATCCCCCATTTGAAATCCCTGCGGAGCACTACCATCACGCACCCAGTCGGTCAGCGTTAACTCAATTTGATTTTCAACACTTAGGGGCACAACAGGAAGAGAACCCAGAGATTTACGCATAAGCGCGAGCATATCCTCTGCCTGCCGCGCGCTGGCATTGATATAGATACGTTTAGTTGAACCGTCGTAGATCGCCTGGATAACAGAAAACTTTGAAAAAGCCCGTGGCAGAAGAGAATGCAGAACTTCGTCTTTCAGGGAGTCCTTCTCTGTTTTCTTCAGTTTACGCGCTTGTTCTTGCTCAAGTTTTTCAATTTTTTCTTGAATAGCTCGCTGGATAACCGGCGGGGGAAGAATTTTTGTTTCGCGCTTTGCTTCAACAAGGATAAAACCATTTCCATGCATAGCGATAACTTCGGAATTATCACCAAATGGAGATACAAAACCGAACTTGGCCATATCCTGACTACCGCATGGCGTGAAAAGGATCATTTTCTTTTTATCTTCTAAGTCGGTCAGATCCGCCTCACGAGAAAGTTTATAAATAGTAATGTTTTTCCAGTGCTTAAACATGTTGTAACCCTTGAATATCAACCACAGAAAGCTCGTCTTTGTAGAAAAATGCCAGGTTGTGGCACCCCCTCGTTTGAGCGTATGAGCTGGGACCAATTTCGTTCTTCCAGACAAATGGCTTCAAATCCGTACGGCGAAGCATAAAAACGCGATTTGTTCCGCTCTGATTCCCAATGAGGCAAAAGCCTTCTTTCACCTTGATAGCCTGCAAGTTGTCGAGTTCACCGCTGGTTACACGGCTATCGAACTCTTTGCGACTTATTAGCTCCATCTGCATCTGACGACTCCAAACAAATACCCATTGAAGGGCGATGGCTGAATGGTACCGAAAACAAGACATAAAAAACAATATTTATTAGGGCAATTATGCAATAGTTGACGCCATGTAGACCACAAGTAACCTAAGTTAAAATAAAGAAAACCAGAGCAAATTATTGGTGATGCCGTGGCAAGTATTGCAACAAAAGACAGCATTTGTTCGGGGCACGGAGGATTCCCATCCAGGCCTCCTGTAGAGAGTGAACCACTACTTAAAGTCAACGGAGTCGAAGTGTTAGTTGATGGTAAGCAATATGCACAGCATACCGATGGAAACAGTACGCACGGTGGGCAAGCTATATCAACCAGGGCATGGTTTACCGTCAATAGTAAAGGGATCGTATGCGTTGGTGACCCTGTTTCATGCGGATCTACCGTAGCGTCCGGAGACGGCCTGGTTCAGGTAAGTTAGGAGATATCATGCTGGAAAAAGACTACCAGTTATCCGCATATAAAAAATTGGCCGCCGCCGGTGGGATGAAAACACCTGGTGCCATAACATCGGCACGAAACTGTGCTAACACAGCAAAACTGCTTGCAGAAGAATTGACCGGATTAATTCTGGATACAATTGTCTATCCCGACACTATTACCTGCTATGTTTCAACGATAAGAACAACCACAACCGGCTTAACGAACATTGGAGAACTGGCAACTAAGCACGCGGACCTGTTGGCTGGTTATGCAGATCTGTCAATGCTGCTTCAACTCGATATTGGTTGGGATGTTTACTGCCGTGCTAATGAGCGAGAAGTTTCAGAACTGCCGATCTCTATTGCCATTGGTGATGTGAATATTACTAAATCGCTTGAGGACGCTGTTAACGCGCTTAATACATCAAGTTTAGTCGCTGCTATGGGGGAGATTAACCAGACCCTTAACACTGGCTCAGTAAGCTCGTCAGGCTCTGGTTCAGGCGGCGGCACTGCCACTCCCCCACCAACACTAACAGAAGAGCAAATTGAATCTCTGAAAGTAGCAACTGAACAGTTTGGGGTTGTTTTCAACCAGACAACAGCGCCCACAACTGCGTTACAACAGCAGTATGAACGAGCGAATGAAAGCGCCAACGTAGCCATAACTGCTTATGGCCATGCTATCGGTACCGCGCTTGCGGAAGCATCAGCAAATAAGGCCAGCACAGCCAGCGCAGTTGCTGCTTTGGTTCCTGATTCTGTTCTTGATGAATTAAACAAAGCGGCACAGTAACAAAGGACTTCATTGATAATTTTTCTTCAGGAGGAAGACATGTCATTCTTTTCTACGTTAAAAACAGCTTTGTCTTTGAAGGAGAAACTTGCTGCTACTGGTGTTCTTGTTCTGATTTGCGCACTTGTTGGTGCTGGGTTTGCATGGGAACGTCATCAGCTAAAGCAAGCCATAGAGAAAATTGGCAGTCTTGATCAGGCTGTTAAGGAACGTGATAAGTCAATAATGGATCTTAACCAGACCATTGAGACGATGAACAAAGCAGAGCAACATTTTCACAGCCAGGAAGTGAAAAATGAATCAGAGCAAGCCAAGTATGCTGACAGGCAAATGGAACGAAAAGCTGAAGTTCAGAAACAACTGGTTGCGGCGGGTAATGTTCGCCAGCGCATTCCTGCTGACACTCAGCGGTTGCTCCGGGAGTCGATCAGCGAATTTAACGCCGACAAAGGTTAACCACCCTGCCCCCAAAAGTGCATTTATGTGCAGGATGCCGGAGTTTAGCAGTGAATATTTTGATGATCTGCCAGCGTATATCCTCGATACAGAAACGATGCTGATGGGGATTAACAGGAAGAATCGCAACGTTAATGATTACAACCGCGCTATCAGCGGTAACTAAAAGGGATTTTTATGTCTGATAAAGTAACAGTTAAGCAAACTATCAACAAAGCGACTTCAATCTACAAAATTGAGCACATCACTGTTGGCAAGCCAGGATCTGAACAATACCGTCATGCTTTCGAGCTTGCCGCTCAGCTTGGTTTAAAACACCCGGATTGCATTGAGCATGTATTTCCGACCTATGCTGATGAGCAATGTACTCATGTTCTTACCGAAGAGGATTTTTTCAGCACTGAAGAACGAGAAGGCGTTGATCGCTGCATAGGTGTGATTTGCTCTTCAGTGAGTTATGAGTTATTCCCTAATGTCCATGAAAATGGTGGTATTGGATACCAATTCCTGTACGAAGGCGATGAGCTTAAATGTTATGAACATGGTCTTCTTATCGAAAGCGTAGAATAATACCCTTCCTTCCAACCGGCTATGTTGGCCGGTTTATTCAACTTATCCACAGCATAGATCCAATAAACAGATCCCAAAGAGAACCCAGGAAGATCCAAAGAAGATCCCGGATCGCTGTAAGCCGCGCCGTTCATGGCCTGAAACGGGATCAACATTGACTATACGCGATTTTATGTTGACTGTGTGCGATTTTATGTTGACTGCACGCGATTTATTGTTGACTATACGCGACAGAAACGTTGACTGTACGCGATTTTAGAGCCTGAATATTCACAGCTGTTGATAACAGTCATCTAAATTAACGCCAGGCCGCGCCACACATGGAGAAACCACGATGCCGGAAGAAAGTAAAGGCTTCCTTAGCGTTGAAGAAGTTGCAGGAAATACAGGAGAAATCCACAGCCTGAAGCCCAATAACAACAGCACTATACAACCTATCGCTTTGTTGCGCTTAGGTGTGTTTGTGCCAACCTTAAAATCTACCAATGTGGCACTACGTCGCGGATCGTCAGTTACTACAAACACAACGAACGCAACCGAAGAACTATCAAGCCTTAAAATTGTTGAGCAGGAAGGCTATGAGGGAATTGAAATTCATGGCCCACGCCTGGATATGGATACTGATTTTAAGGTGTGGGTGGGCATAACCTCCGCGTTGTTTGACTACGCACCTGATGATGACGGCATAATCACCCTGCCATTCTCCGAGTTTGCCGATCGATGCGGCTATCCACGTAAGCGCCTTTCAAAGGCGTTCCGTAAAAGTATTGATGACTCTCTGACACGCATTCAGCAGACAGTTGTCAAATTCCGCTTCCCGGCGGCAAAAGGTCATCTCAATAACATTAACGTCAACTTGTTGGCATATAGCAGCCTGAATACCGAGCTTGATGTTATCGAGATCCAGCCGCAGAAACAGCTATCTGAACTTTACTATGTTGACTATAAGCGAATCCTGAAGCTGAAGATGCTGGATAAGCTCGGGCGCAAAGAGACGGCCAAGGTACTGTATACATTCTTTGAGGCTCTACCCGCCAACCCGGCACCTGTCAGCATTGAGCGCCTTAGAGCAAGGCTTAATCTCAAATCATCCGTTAGCGTGCAAAATAGCGTTATCAGAAAAGCCATGAAAGATTTGGAAGCTATTGAATATCTTAAATTTTCAGAAATAAAAAACGGCAGGAAAATCGGCTTCCAGATCCATAAGCGCAATCCATAATATTGACTATATGCGATAGCGAGAAGTTGACTATAGGCGACATTCGTTGACGCTGGTGGATTTTTGCTGGCGTCAATATTCTGCAAGTCGCTATTGAGATGGCTTTTAGGGTCATTTCATCGCGTATAGTCAACGTTTCTCCCGACAATATCTTACATAGTCGATCTTTGGTGGAGTTAAATCGACTACAGTCAACTTTTGACTGTAGTCACATCGCGCATAGTCAACTATTCACATTAACTTTCGCGCATAGTCAACATTTGCGCGGTTCTCATCAAGCAGTGGTATTGATATGCAAGAAGAGAAACAACACTACCTCTACGTTCTGGTGCCGGAGAATGGAGATACTTTTAAAATCGGCATTTCATGTGGTCCATTGGCACGGTTTAAAGGGCTACAAGTGAGTCCCGATTTTGCGCTTTCACGGGTCTATCGTGGTACGCGTTTGGCAATAGTTAATCTTGAGCGGGCTTTACACGCAACCTTTTTCCCCTGGAATGCGCCGTGGGAGAAAAGCGCCGGTGGCGGGCATACTGAATGGTTTACACGAGAGTGTCTTGATAAGGTTTTGGCTCATATCGAATATCTAAATGATATGTGGGGAGGGATTCTCGAGCGCATTAAGTCGAATGATTTACTTCAGCGTCCAGTAGATGCTGCTCGCTCTTTCGAAAAAGAGCTGGATGTTACTTCTATCGTGACTTTCAAAGATGACGCAGGAATGAGGGACGTGGCTTATGTCTCCATATCTGGCTATGAACCGGACGCGATCCGCGCTCAATGTGAATTGCTGAAAGCAATGTTTATGCTTCGGACTAAATATCCCTGGGAGACAAGGCGGGTGTGCTTCCCTATGGAAGAGTTAACCGCCACCATTGATTCCCAGCTTTACCACGATAATCCAGAGAAGTTTTTTAGCCTTTTAGCCGGTAATGGGCTTAACTGTGTGTCCGGGCTGGGGCGAAGTAGAATCCAACATGCCTCGCTCTTCGGTCCCTTCTTTTACGATCGACACGGGTACTTTGAGGCTGAACTTCCGGCGCTTACGCGTGCTATAGATACTATCGATTTCGAACGATTATTCGCTGCTCTTAGCAAATAACACTGATGCCCCTGAACGGGGCTTTTTTGTGCCCTCCTTGTAACTCTCAATCGTGCAAAATGAACCAAACATGCAGAGAATGCTATGTACAAGCATCTACGCATACATTATTATTTTATGCAGCATTTTTAATTAAATTCAAAAATACAGCATAAAGGATGACTTTCGATGAGTGATTCCAGCCAGCTTCACAAGGTTGCTCAAAGAGCAAATAGAATGCTCAATGTTCTGACTGAACAAGTACAGTTGCAAAAGGATGAGCTACACGCGAACGAGTTTTACCAGGTCTATGCGAAAGCGGCACTGGCAAAATTGCCTCTACTGACTCGTGCGAACGTTGACTATGCCGTAAGTGAAATGGAAGAAAAGGGTTATGTTTTCGATAAACGCCCTGCTGGCTCTTCAATGAAATATGCGATGTCAATTCAGAACATCATTGACATATATGAACATCGCGGAGTGCCAAAATACCGGGATCGCTACAGCGAAGCGTATGTGATTTTCATCTCCAATCTTAAAGGCGGTGTGTCAAAAACTGTATCGACGGTTTCTCTGGCGCATGCAATGCGTGCTCATCCTCATCTTCTGATGGAAGATTTAAGGATTCTGGTTATTGACCTTGATCCGCAATCTTCAGCAACGATGTTTTTAAGCCATAAACACTCTATTGGTATCGTAAACGCAACATCTGCACAGGCTATGTTGCAGAATGTAAGCCGTGAAGAGCTGTTAGAGGAGTTTATTGTTCCTTCTGTTGTACCTGGGGTTGACGTTATGCCTGCGTCGATTGACGATGCCTTTATTGCATCCGATTGGAGAGAGCTGTGCAATGAGCATCTACCGGGTCAGAACATCCATGCTGTCCTGAAAGAAAATGTGATTGATAAGCTGAAGAGCGATTATGACTTTATCCTCGTTGATAGTGGTCCTCACCTTGACGCCTTCCTGAAAAATGCTTTGGCCTCGGCCAATATACTGTTTACACCTCTGCCGCCTGCAACGGTTGATTTCCACTCATCGCTTAAATACGTTGCCCGCCTTCCTGAGTTGGTGAAACTCATTTCGGATGAAGGCTGCGAGTGCCAGCTTGCGACTAACATTGGTTTTATGTCCAAGTTGAGTAACAAGGCAGACCATAAGTATTGCCATAGCCTGGCTAAAGAAGTGTTCGGTGGGGATATGCTTGATGTCGTCCTCCCTCGCCTTGACGGTTTTGAACGCTGCGGCGAGTCTTTTGACACTGTTATTTCAGCTAACCCGGCAACGTATGTTGGTAGTGCTGATGCATTGAAGAACGCGCGAATTGCCGCGGAAGATTTTGCTAAAGCAGTTTTTGACCGTATTGAATTTATCAGATCTAACTGAGGAGTAAGAAACCCCCATGTCAAAGAAAAACAGACCAACAATTGGGCGAACCCTTAATCCTTCAATATTAAGCGGATTTGATAGTTCTTCAGCCTCTGGCGATCGAGTCGAGCAGGTATTCAAGTTATCAACTGGTCGCCAGGCCACATTTATTGAAGAGGTAATACCTCCGAACCAGGTAGAAAGCGATACCTTTGTTGATCAGCATAACAACGGGCGTGACCAGGCATCTCTTACGCCAAAATCATTAAAAAGTATCCGAAGCACTATTAAGCATCAGCAATTTTACCCTGCAATAGGTGTTAGACGGGCTACAGGGAAAATTGAAATTTTGGATGGTTCCCGGCGTCGAGCTTCTGCCATCTTAGAGAACGTAGGGTTGCGGGTTTTAGTCACGGACCAGGAGATCAGCGTTCAGGAAGCGCAAAATTTAGCGAAAGACGTTCAGACAGCATTGCAGCACAGCATTCGAGAAATAGGTCTGCGTTTGATGCGAATGAAAAATGATGGGATGAGTCAGAAGGATATTGCAGCCAAAGAAGGGCTGTCTCAGGCGAAGGTCACGCGTGCTCTCCAGGCAGCGAGTGCTCCGGAAGAATTAGTCGCCCTTTTCCCTGTGCAGTCGGAATTAACCTTTTCGGACTACAAAACGCTTTGTGCTGTTGGCGACGAAATGGGGAACAAGAATTTAGAGTTTGATCAGCTTATTCAAAACATATCCCCGGAAATAAACGACATCTTATCCATTGAAGAAATGGCCGAAGATGAAGTTAAAAATAAAATCCTGCGCTTGATAACAAAGGAAGCCTCACTACTCACGGATAAAGGTTCTAAAGATAAGTCCGTAGTTACTGAATTATGGAAATTTGAGGACAAGGATCGCTTTGCAAGGAAGCGCGTGAAAGGCCGTGCATTTTCTTATGAGTTTAATCGACTTTCAAAAGAGCTACAGGAAGAACTCGACAGGATGATTGGGCATATCCTTAGAAAGAGCCTCGATAAAAAGCCGAAGCCTTAAACTTTCGCCATTCAAATTTCACTATTAACCTACTGTTTTTAAAGTAAATCCATCTAAAATTTCAAGGTGAAATCGCCACGATTTCACCTTGGATTTTACCTTCCGCCCCTACTCCCGAAAAAAATAAAAAAATTGCTTGTCACGAGAAAGTCAACAAGTGACTTTCAATAAAATCTCTTCCGAAAAGGGATTCACACAAGTGCCTTGTGTTTAAGGAAGAGTAAATTGAGTAACTTACGCGAATACCAGAATCGTATTGCAGATATCGCAAAACGCTCTAAAGCTGTGCTTGGCTGGGCAAGCACTGCGCAGTTCGGTACTGATAACCAATTCATTAAAGATGATGCCGCGCGTGCCGCATCTATCCTTGAAGCTGCACGTAAAGACCCGGTTTTTGCGGGTATCTCTGATAATGCCACCGCTCAAATCGCTACAGCGTGGGCAAGTGCACTGGCTGACTACGCCGCAGCACATAAATCTATGCCGCGTCCGGAAATTCTGGCCTCCTGCCACCAGACGCTGGAAAACTGCCTGATTGAGTCCACCCGCAATAGCATGGATGCCACTAATAAAGCGATGCTGGAATCCGTCGCAGCAGAGATGATGAGCGTTTCTGACGGTGTTATGCGTCTGCCTTTATTCCTCGCGATGATCCTGCCTGTTCAGTTGGGGGCAGCTACCGCTGATGCGTGTACCTTCATTCCGGTTACGCGTGACCAGTCCGACATCTATGAAGTCTTTAACGTGGCAGGTTCCTCTTTTGGTTCTTATGCTGCTGGTGATGTTCTGGACATGCAATCCGTCGGTGTGTACAGCCAGTTACGCCGCCGCTATGTGCTGGTGGCAAGCTCCGATGGCACCAGCAAAACCGCAACCTTCAAGATGGAAGACTTCGAAGGCCAGAATGTACCAATCCGAAAAGGTCGCACTAACATCTACGTTAACCGTATTAAGTCTGTTGTTGATAACGGTTCCGGCAGCCTACTTCACTCGTTTACTAATGCTGCTGGTGAGCAAATCACTGTTACCTGCTCTCTGAACTACAACATTGGTCAGATTGCCCTGTCGTTCTCCAAAGCGCCGGATAAAGGCACTGAGATCGCAATTGAGACGGAAATCAATATTGAAGCCGCTCCTGAGCTGATCCCGCTGATCAACCACGAAATGAAGAAATACACCCTGTTCCCAAGCCAGTTCGTTATCGCGGCTGAGCACACGGTACAGGCGGCGTATGAAGCACAGCGTGAATTTGGTCTGGACCTGGGTTCCCTACAGTTCCGCACCCTGAAGGAATACCTGTCTCATGAACAGGATATGCTGCGTCTTCGCATCATGATCTGGCGTACTCTTGCGACCGACACCTTTGACATCGCTCTGCCGGTTAACCAGTCCTTTGATGTATGGGCAACCATCATTCGTGGCAAATTCCAGACTGTATATCGCGACATTATTGAGCGCGTTAAATCTTCTGGTGCGATGGGGATGTTTGCTGGTGCTGATGCAGCATCTTTCTTCAAACAGTTGCCGAAGGATTTCTTCCAGCCAGCCGAAGACTATATCCAGACTCCGTATGTTCACTACATCGGTACCCTGTTCGGTAACGTGAAAGTGTACGAAGTACCTGCTGGTATTTGTAAGAACTTAACGACAGAGAACATTCAGTTCAGCTCGATGGATGTGCTGTGCTACGTCCGTGATGAAAATCCGGGTAAAGCAGGCTTCGTGACTGGTGATGCTGTCCCGGCTATCCCGTTCCAGCATCCGACCACTCCGGCGCTGGTCAACCGTACCATACTGTGGGGTTCGGCTATCAACGATATGCACCCACGCAACGGCGCTGATTACTTCACTCGTGTAACGCTGACAATGGCCAAAAAAGGCGGGCTTAACTTCATAAGCGGCGACACGATTGATGCCGGTGACTCTGAGTAATCAGGGGAAGTTCTCCGTTTAACATAGCGCCCCCGTGCGGGGCGCATAACAGGGAAAGTTATGTCTCAATATTCAATTCAACAGTCATTAGGTAATGCATCCGGCGTCGCGGTTAGCCCGATCAATGCCGATGCGACGTTATCTACCGGTGTTGCATTAAATAGCAGCTTGTGGGCTGGTATTGGCGTATTTGCGCGTGGCAAGCCGTTTACTGTTCTGGCGGTTACTGAGTCCAATTACGAAGATGTTCTCGGCGAACCGCTGAAGCCGTCTTCCGGCTCACAGTTCGAACCAATTCGTCATGTGTACGAAGCTATTCAGCAAACGTCTGGTTACGTTGTTCGCGCTGTTCCGGATGATGCGAAGTTCCCGATTATTATGTTCGATGAATCAGGCGAACCGGCTTACAGTGCGTTGCCATACGGTTCTGAAATTGAACTTGATAGTGGCGAAGCCTTTGCTATCTACGTTGATGATGGTGATCCGTGTATTTCACCTACCCGTGAGTTAACCATCGAAACGGCAACAGCGGACAGCGCGGGTAATGAACGCTTCCTCTTAAAACTGACCCAGACGACTTCGCTCGGCGTGGTAACGACCCTGGAGACACACACTGTGTCTTTGGCGGAAGAAGCGAAAGATGACATGGGCCGCTTGTGTTATCTGCCTACGGCTCTGGAAGCCCGTTCTAAATATCTGCGCGCGGTTGTTAATGAAGAGCTGATTTCGACAGCGAAAGTAACAAACAAAAAATCGTTGGCGTTCACTGGCGGTACCAACGGCGATCAGTCGAAAATCTCAACCGCTACGTACCTGCGTGCGGTGAAAGTTCTGAACAATGCGCCGTACATGTACACCGCTGTTCTTGGCCTGGGCTGCTATGACAATGCGGCTATCACCGCATTAGGTAAAATCTGTGCAGATCGCCTGATTGATGGCTTCTTTGATGTCAAACCGACATTAACGTACGCAGAAGCACTACCAGCTGTTGAGGATACCGGTTTACTTGGTACCGATTATGTAAGCTGTTCTGTCTATCACTACCCGTTCTCCTGCAAAGACAAATGGACCCAATCCCGTGTGGTCTTTGGTCTGTCTGGCGTGGCGTATGCGGCGAAAGCTCGTGGCGTCAAGAAAAACTCTGATGTCGGCGGTTGGCATTACTCACCGGCTGGTGAAGAACGTGCCGTCATTGCTCGTGCGTCAATTCAACCGCTGTATCCGGAAGATACCCCGGACGAAGAAGCAATGGTCAAGGGCCGTCTCAATAAAGTATCTGTTGGCACCTCTGGCCAGATGATCATCGACGATGCTTTAACTTGCTGCACGCAGGATAACTATCTGCACTTCCAGCACGTCCCATCCCTGATGAATGCAATCAGCCGTTTCTTTGTCCAGTTAGCCCGACAGATGAAGCATAGCCCGGACGGTATTACTGCGGCTGGCCTGACTAAAGGGATGACCAAACTTTTAGATCGCTTTGTCGCCTCCGGCGCTCTGGTGGCTCCTCGTGATCCTGATGCTGACGGTACAGAACCGTATGTGCTGAAAGTTACGCAGGCGGAATTCGATAAATGGGAAGTAGTCTGGGCCTGCTGCCCGACTGGCGTAGCCCGTCGTATCCAGGGCGTACCGCTGCTTATTAAGTAAGGGAATACAATGAGCAAAAACTTTTTTCAATCCGGGGCATTTTTGGGGAATGGACTGTCTCGTTTCGCTTTGAACTCTGATCCTGTGCAGCTGATGGAGTCTGCCCGAGCAAGCGCTGAACCGCCAACAGATCCGGTTATTAATAATAATCCGGAACCGGCGGCACAGACTAACGATAACGTTCCATCTGCCCAGGCTCCTGAGCAAATCCTGGAAGGGAAAGACGGTAAAGAATGGACCGTCGAACAGGCGCACCAGATGATTCTGGAAGCTGCAAATCGAAGTGCTATGCAAAATGCGTTGAGTGATGCGGCCGACGCCGTTTTCGCCTGGGCTGATAGCGGTGATCTGACTTTCGACTCCCTTGATGGTTTCGTTCAGGCTATCGCTGGTATCTCTGATGACGACGACTCCGAAGTTACAGAAGAACAGGACGATGCCTATAACGAAGCATGGGCAAATGTTGCTGACTTCCTCGCAGCATGCGGTGTAGATGATGACCTGATCGAAGCACTGGCTGACGATGAAGACGACGACGCAGCTGCTGATGTTGGTGCCTCTATCGCTGGTTTAGATAGCGACGACCGCGACGAACTAGAAGCGGCGTTTGTTGTTGCTGGCACTTCTGATGAAATGCTGACTGAAGCATTTAAGAAGGTTGTTCGTAACGGTGAGATCAAACTCATCCGTAAACGCCTGCGTAAAAAACGTCTGACTGCGGCTCAAAAATCGGCGCTGAAAAAAGCGCGTCGAAAAGCCCAGACCGGCGCGGCAAAACTTGCCCGCAAAAAGTCAATGAAACTGCGCCGTAAGCGCCTTGGCTAAAGGAGGAGGCCGGAGAACTCCGGCCTTTAACTTGAATGGCACCTATTCCTTATGGGGTTTACAGCCAGGCTGACGGTGTATCGCCATTTCTGAAAGTTACTTTAACGAACTCTCAGTACCAGGTTACCGGATATATCAGCCAGGGGGCGGCAATGAACATGGCCCAGAATTGGGAAGCGCCGTTTACCGGTATGTCCATGGGATCTGTTGCTGGTGCCTTCAGTGGTTTTGCGCAGGTTGGTACTGAAACAACGTCGGTTGCCCGTTGGAACAGCTTAATGGTTTGGGAAGGGGGAACACCGCCGACTTTCACGCTGCCAGTAACTTTCATCGCTTTGTTTGACCCATTCACGGAGGTTTCAGGAGCTATCGCCGCATTGTCAGCGATGATTAGCCCGGAACTTAAAGATGCCAGTATTGGTGGTCGAATCCCGGAGCGCGTGACGCTAAACATTGGTCGCCGGATCAACATCATTGATGTCGCTATCCAGGACATAAGTTTCGATCTCGATGCGCCCAGGGACAGCAATGGGCATTTCCTGAAAAACACCGTCAACCTCCAGTTGACCGGTTCTTCGATATATAACAGCTCCGATATTGTTCGGGCGTTCCAGTAAAAGGATTTTATATGGGGCACAATAACACTAAGGGAAACCGTAAATTTATTAAGGGCCGCTATACTGCCAACGCGGCCAAAGGCGAACGACTGGTATCTTCTGAATTCCAGCTCACTTTTGCAGGCCATGAAGATATCAGCGTACTGGTTCGCACGTCGCAAATTCCTGAAATGACCCGCGAGGATGTGGAGGACTATGGTCCGAATGGTGTGAAGTTCAACCAGCACGGACCAATTCGAAACTCTGGGGAAATCCAGGTCCAGTGCGTGGAGACTATCGAAGGCGATATTCTTCAGTTCATCAAGGATCGCATTGCGGCGAAGGACTATGTTGATATCACGATGGCTGCGACCCCTGAATCCAAATCTTCCGGGGTTAACGCTGTGACAAAAGCTGCTACAACAATTGAAATGTTGGACTGCAAAATCTACAGTGATGCAATCGACTTTAGTACCGAAGATGTGACTGCCGCTGTGCGCCCGTCACTTCGTATCGTTTACAACTGGATTGAGTGGGATTAAGAGTCATCCCTTGTATTTTAAAGCTCCTGCGGGAGCTTTTTTTGTGCTTAAATTATGCTGGTATAGCGAAATTTTGAGCATATTATGGAAATTGATTTTTCATACTCTCCTGAAACGATAGAACGAAGATTCGAAATAATTGGATGCAAAACTATTTCAGAGGAGCATTATTGGATTCTCTATGATGCCAATACATGGTTATGTGCCTTAGCAGAATGTCGGTCATCGTTATGTGCAGGGGAGGGAGGACTTCGACATAAGGTGCTGGCTACACTTGAAGTGAACACGTTACGATATTGGTGTGTCGAAATACTTAGGAATAACAAAGAATTACATTTATTGTTGCTGAATAAATGTGCACCTCTGCGCAGAAAAGCATAAGAAAACCCAACAGCCATACTGGAATTATCAGAAGAATATGTGCGGAAAGTTATAGCTAGCTATTGAAAAGCTAAAGTAGATCGGTTAGATTTGCCTTACTCATCTACCATGTGTAGAAAGAGCGATCGAACCCGATACATAGCAATATGTGTCGGGTTCAGCTTTTTTATGTCCCAAGCGCTCTTTTTCTGCTTTGTTTGAGTGTTCTGATTTTACTGTTATAGGTTACAACATAGGCTGTTTTAAGAAGCCAATAGTCTCTACGTGCGGATAGCACAACAACGTAGTTTTCACACTCGTTCCAGATTACCCATTCTTCAGTTGGTCCTCGTCTTTCAGACCAACATGATATATCGGAATGGTTATAATTCCTTATCATATGCGCGATCCAGCGGATCCGCTTACACCGTTCAAGATCAGGTATTCGTTCTTCTTCTATTTTTCCCTCTGATACTAAATGCCAAAATCCGAACTCTTTCCCATCATATTCCGGTGAATAACGTAACCGAACAGGGAGACCCTTAAACGTTATATTAGAGATTAAAATGTCTTCTCTGACAACATAATATACATCGTCTATATACTCTTGCCAACTTCCATTGAAGTACAATAAATCTGGCATTTGAAGCATCAGCGAGCCTCCCACACGAAAATATTAAATTTACTTTCTGTTGGAAGAGTGCTTTTTAGTAAATCCCTGTTTGTATGTGATTTTATCCTGTTTATGACTTGGATTTTTCCCGCGTTGCTATTCATTCCTCGATGAACGTAGCCTAACGCACCAATGAAAAGATCCGTTAGCTGCAATTGTTGCACTTCATGAGATCGTATATGTTGAATTCTGTTTATCGACTCATGATTGTAATCATAGCGATCATTGTGAAGAACTCCTCTTAATTTCTCAATTTTTTCAATACCTAAAGTATCTTTTATATCTAGGTAGATATTGTATGTGTTGTTACTTTCTATTATGTTTTTTAAGACATAAAAAAACATCTTATAATAGAAAGTATTATGATCTTGATGGAATCGAGCATGGTCCAGTTGCTCTTTATCAGGAACAACAACACCTCTAAAGCGCAATGCTGGGTTGCTGAAGAAGTAATCTACGACATCTAAGTAAAATTCAACCTTGGACGCAGATACTTTAGTCCACTTGATTTCGAAATCAGGTTTTAGATTGTGTTTTAATTTTAATTCCTTGATGTCTCTAGCAATTTTTTTTGTGATAGTGCCAGGGCACCAAAGCGCACCCAATACCATGACTTTATTATGATCATTTAGTAGGTGACAGGATTCATCGCAGAATACATTAAATGTTCTTCGGTTCAACATGTTAACTCCACTTATTGTTAGGTAGAATTGTCCGTTAGTTGTTTATTAATTGCAATAATGGGACGTCCAGTTTTGGCAACAGTGCCCTCTTACCAGGACGCCTATGAGTTTGCCTCATGGCAAACTAGAGGCGTTGAAAGTATGCATGGTTATAATTAGAACAATTCATTACCCTCTGAATCCTGCCGGTATACCCCATTGTTCGTTATCTTTATTTTTGGCTAAAACCGCATTAAGAGCTTCGTTTACCGTCATGCAATGCGGCAAATTATCGAAGTTTGATACCCCGTCAATATCAGGAGAACGCTTGTTCTTCAGGTAAGCATATTTCCGCGCTGCCGCCTCTACTTTCTGCTTGAACTCATGTTTTTGAGCGCGTTTTTTGGATAACCGCAGATTGTCAGCCTTTGCTTTTGCCTCAGCGATCCATGAAGTCAATTTTTTGAGTCTGGTCGTTCCGGCTCCGCCGGAAACTGATCTTTTTGTTTTTTTAACTTGTGACTTCTTATTCTTTATTGCCACGTCGGTAATGACTCCAACTTATTGATAGTGTTTTATGTTCAGATAATGCCCGATGACTTTGTCATGCAGCTCCACCGATTTTGAGAACGACAGCGACTTCCGTCCCAGCCGTGCCAGGTGCTGCCTCAGATTCAGGTTATGCCGCTCAATTCGCTGCGTATATCGCTTGCTGATTACGTGCAGCTTTCCCTTCAGGCGGGATTCATACAGCGGCCAGCCATCCGTCATCCATATCACCACGTCAAAGGGTGACAGCAGGCTCATAAGACGCCCCAGCGTCGCCATAGTGCGTTCACCGAATACGTGCGCAACAACCGTCTTCCGGAGCCTGTCATACGCGTAAAACAGCCAGCGCTGGCGCGATTTAGCCCCGACATAGCCCCACTGTTCGTCCATTTCCGCGCAGACGATGACGTC